>MDSZ01115440.1_pt1 | contig 68980 bp, 47 predicted proteins | sample 811201 | NCBI WGS metagenome assembly MDSZ01 (sample SAMN05326647, study PRJNA326480) | marine metagenome | isolation source: seawater | place: Indian Ocean: North | collected 2010
ACAAATACAAACGAGTCAAATACATATGAGAAACTTACTACTTAAAACCTTACTTATAACGATGCCGATCTGGAGCCTAGTCCTTGCGGATCTGACTGGAGGGCTTACCCTCTTAGCTCCGTGGATCCTTGTCGGGATCTTCATGACCTGCGGATCCTCAGATCTGGATCTGGCTTAGTTATCAACGTGAATAACTTTCGAAAAGTTTTTCTTGACCCTACTTGTGACCTATGGTAAAAGTGTATCTGACAGAGGGCGGATCCGCCTCCCTCACCTAACCACTACTTACTTACTTATGAAAACAGAACTCGCCAAGAAAATCGCCTTCCTGATCATGATCCAAGAAGAGGGTCAGATCTGGGAACCAGACTACTCCAACATCGACACGGAGCAAGGATCCTTCTACCAGTGGGGTCTGGATGCAGGATTCATTCACAACTACAACGAGGAGAACGATGACGGAACCCTCGGAGAACGTTACGGAGAACTGACGGATCTGGGTCATCAGCTTATCGCCCTTTGGGAATTCGCCAAGCCTCTCATGCCAGTTCAGCCCGAAGAACTGACTAAACTCCCACTCTAATCTGGAGGATCTGACAATGACCGAAGAAAGAGCAAGACAACTTATCAAAGCCCTCGCCCAGATCCTCACGGATCTGGGTCTGGGGGATGTATTTCTGACCACCACAAAAGCCCACGGATACCCCCAAGGAGGGATCTGGACGGGGTTAGGAGAGTCTGGGATCTGCGACTACTGGCAGGATCCAGCTCACGATCTGATCCCGCAGAAAATCAAGGACTGGCTAGAGGACGAAGATCTCTTCCTAGAATGGCGAAATCCTGGAGTCGTGGAAATCTGGTCGATCTAAGTAAGTAAGAACCTAACGAGATCCCCCCCCATTTAGTAGAAAATGGGGCGGGGATTTTTTTTGTCCCAATGCGCAGGGGCCTCATTTTCAATATGCAATTAAAAATAATAAATTATAATAAATAATCGCCGTTACTTAAGGAGGGGGGCGTATTAGTAAAAATTCGCCGTTAATAAGAAGAAAACTTAATTTTAGTAAATTTAAAAAAAAACCAGACCTTAAAAAGAAAAAAAGGAAAAAAACCAATAAGCGCGAAATATTTGTATTTTATGCTTTCCTTTATCTTTAATATATGATATATTGTATTTATGAATAAAACAAAAATAGAAAAAACAGCAGCTAGAATATGGAGTAAGTTCATGTCAAAATATGAAACAATCAAATTGGATCAAGAGACAAGAGCTAAAAATATGAAACTCAAGCAGATAAATGAAGATGAAATGGCTAGATTGCTTCAATCTTTTCTTGCTGCAGTATCAATGTCAGAAATTAAGAAAATAATAAATGTTGAAGAGCTAGAAATGGAAGAAATATTAAAAGTATGTGATTACGCCGAAAATATATATTTCCATATAGAAAGAGGCAATTTATCTAAGTCTCAAGCTGAAGTTCATGCGATGGTAAAGGGTTTCTGCATCTTATAATGTGTAATGTAGTTCATGAGTGGACTACAAAAAATAAAATCATTAATCTTAATAAGCTCATTTCTTCTCATACCCTCCTCTTGTCTACAAAGAGACTTTAATGAAATAAAAGAAATACCAGAATATAAAGAAATCAATCCTTCTTCATACTTGAAAAGAATGGATTTTGGTCGTCATTTTGCTCACGGCAAAACATTCAACTGGAAAAAAACAGAGGTTCCGAATGATATTGGGATGGTTATGCTTGATACCATCTACAAACCTGTTGACTTTTTCTTTTTTAAAAAATTTAACTCTTGGTTTGAGAATTTATTATTTGAGAATGGATTAATGTCTTTAGGTGGTAATGGGGAAAATTTAGATTGTGATAATTATGCAATGCTCTATAAATCACTAATGGGTGTTGCTAGTTATTCAAATGGTGTGGATGTTGAGTTTGCGGTTGGATTAGTTGTTGTAGAACAAAGAAAACCATTTGGTGGAATCCCAGAAGGTTACCTTCATATGCTCAATCTTGTTTTTACAAACAAAGATTGGTACATTTTTGAACCTCAAACGGGAGAATACATAGAATTATACAAATACCCAAATCAAAAGCATATAAAGTATATAATTCTTTAAAAGTCTATTTTATCGAAAAAAAATTTTTTAAAACAACAGGAAAAATAGTTTATAGCGCCGCCCCCGCCGAAATTTCATCCATTCATGGTTTAACAAATCTTGTTGGTTGCGTGTCAAACTCAAACTGAAAAGCCTCAATATCCTCTCTATATATATCAGCAACAATATCAGCCGTTTTGGTGGTATATATGTTGGAAGAAGGTCTTATTCCTCTGTTAAAGTGAGGCAAACTATATTCTATGTCAAGGTTTTTGCAAACTGTTTTCATGTCTTCTTCTATATTTTCTACTTTGCCTATAAAATTAAAATTCCTATGCTCTAAAAATCTTTTTTGGGGTTTAAAGTGAATTTGATCTTCTGAGGCACGATCCAGACCCCCTCTTACTAAAAAATCATGAAAATTAGGGTAATTAATTACAAATTCCTCTCTGTCAAGAAAATCCTGTTTATTCCTGCTTCCGCCTTTAGATAAATAATAATATGCACTTAAACATCTATCCCAAGGATTTCTAACAAAAGAAAAAGAATAGAAATTTTTAAAGATTTCTATGGGGATTTCTTTAGCCATAGAATGAGAGTCTTGGGAAAATCCACCGATTGAGTCCTTTATTGTATTACCTGCACATTTAGGTATATGAATAAAAAGACAGGATCTTAATAACGAGACATTACCAGAACTATATCGATTCCTTCTTAAAACATCTATCATATATGGATTCATTTTATAAAAGAAGGCGTGAATGTCTGGACTTGTGTAACAGGAGTTTGATAATTCATAAAATCATAATAAACCTTTACCATCCAATTCCCCAAAACCATAGAAGAATAACTATCTTTTCTTGCCTTGTTTGGGCCTGTCGTTCTTTTTAATGTATCAGGAAGATCAAAGGTCTGAGTTCCTTGTGACGTTGTTTTTATTTGAACTAATGCACACTGGGTTTTCGTTAGGTCTATCATATCGCTTTGATGCTCTACAAAATCAATCATTTTCGCCCCAACATTTTCTTTTTGATCTGCTATATTTAAATACTTTAAATCATTAATGGGTATTTTTTGTTTTATTTGCTTATGATAGCTTTCATCCATTGCTCTGGACCCAAACCATATTCTTTTATGGTCAAGATTCGATTGTAGTAATTCGTTAGCCATTCTTATCCATGAGCTTGTGGGTTTTCTTAAAACACAATAACATCTAGATCCTTTATCGTACTCTTTTTTTGCGATAGCTAAATCTTCTTCATATTTTTCTGGTTTATCAAAATCGCTAGATAGCATGCTGATTTTAATTTTGGACTGTGAAAATAAAGAGCTTTCATTGCATGCATTAATAAATTGAACTCCGCCATTATAATCCCCCACGACAGCTGCAACATTAAAATGAGTCAGTAAATAATGGAAGTACTGTATATGGTGCTTTAAATTTGTTCCAGATAAAGCATAACCATGAACCATGGTGCCTTGCTTAGTTTCATTATTAATTTTAAATACATGCATGGCAAAATCATCAGAACTCTCAGATTCAGCCCAACTGGGATCGAAAGATACTATGTATTCGGAATCTGGGTCACCTTTCACTTCTACAGAAGGGTCTTCTCCGTCTGGAATGGTGCATTCTGCCATTTTTGAAGTTTTGAAGTACCCAGAACTATCATCGGTAAATATAGCTCCAAATTCTCGCTCAAATTGCGAGTGACTCATCGTCTGCTTGGATTGAAGTATCAAATTTTCATCATAAAGTTTTTGTGGAGCGCAATCATAACTAAATTGCATAATGCATCTAGTTGCATCTCCATCTTCTTTTATTGATCCATTTATAAGCATCTCAAACTGCTCGTAAACTTTATACAGGTACTCAAACTTATAAGAGGCAGAAGAAAGGGCAATTAGCTTATTGTTGGGCCATTTATGCCTATCCTCCTCTTTTAACTTCCCCTCTTTTATTAATTTATTTTCCATTTGGAACATACGCTCCCTCTCAACTGGATTTTCCACAACAGAAAGGAAAGGCACAATAACCTCATTATAAATCCTTTCTGGCATAAGCAAAAATTCATCAATAATAATTCTATGAAACCTAAAACCACGTAGTTTTGAACCATCTCCAAGAGGCAAAGCTCTAATTCTAGATTGCCCTATTTCAAGCAACCATTCGTCATTACTTTTTGATTTGTGTGTTATGCATTGAGATAAGAAACTAGCTTCTGGTTTGGCAGCGATATCCTCTATTTTTTTGAATATCATCTTGGATTGCCTAAAAGATTTGGAAAGTATTCCTATTTCAACACCTTGGTTAAATATAGCATCAAGAAAAGCGTATATACCCGTGGTAAAGGATTTAGACATACCTCTAGACCAAATCCCAAGAGTGTAGTCCGTCTCAAACATAGCCTTGATAGCCATGTGCTGAAATGGAAAAAGCTCAACTCCAGATATTAAATCCGCTGCAAATGTTATATTTTCTTTAAGAAATTTATATAACAAGACTTTGGCTTCATCCTCATCTATATACCCTTCGATCTCAGATAGTATTTTATTGAAATCTTCCTTGGGGGGTCTTTTTTGACTTCCCTCTTCCCAAGACATTAGTCTCTAAAAACTTTTTGACAAGAGTAGCTCTCTGGTTTTGTTTTTTCAACAATTAAAGCTATAGCCTCGCTAGGTCTATAACCAGCACAAGAGTGAATATTTAAATACACATTTTTAGTCTTTTCTACAAAGTGAGCTGTTATTAAAGAGTTTTGTGTTTCGTGAATTAGCCTAAGACCCTTCATTGCCTCTTCATGTTTGCCAAATTCATTAACAACCCCAACAATTTCTCCGCCTTCGTCTATTTTTTCGCCAAGCATTTGAGCTAGCTCCTGTATTTCCTTTTCTTCAAAAGGGAAATCACTACAGTTAAATAAGTTAACCATTAAATCAAGAGACCATATAATTGCCTCTTGGCTTTTCTGTTGATTCTTTAATTCTTCAGTCGGTTCTATTAATTGCTCTTTCATGTATTTTTTTGTTTAAAAAGTATTGCACATCCACATTCCATAATTTTTTTCCATATAATAATATTTTCGGAATTAATTTTTTCAACCCTGCTCTGTTTTCCGCAAACACAAATTGACAGCAGTCTTTATACTCTTGTGATACTGTTTTTAAATTATGCCAAATATAAGGAAGTTTCGATTTATGCGGAGAGAAAACATTATTCTTTTTGATTTTATCTATACTGCTTTCAACAACAACAAAAACATAAGAATTAAATAACCTAGCTCTAGCTAACTCTTTTTTAAAACGCTCGAAGTTAGAGCCGCTTAAAGTTGACTTTAGGTCACCCTCGCTTTTTCTATCTATATATGTATAATCGTAATAAGGAGAAGCTGCTGTGTAATCCCCAAAATCAAGTTTCATTGATTCTGAATTTATGAAATTTATAGGTTTTTGCTCCCTCGTGTCAACAAAAATTTTCATTCCTTCTTTATCTTTAAAATCAAAAAAATCACAAGGAATTTTTTTATTTAAAATATTATTTAATCCAAGCTCTTCGCACAACAAAGAGTAACTTCCAAATAGATTTCTATAAACATCTATTGCTGGAAAATCACAAAGCTCTAATTCAATTTCGCTAAGAGCATGTTTTAGCGATTTGCTTTCAATTCTATTTTTTAATTTGGATTTTAAGTACTTTTTGACTTTTTCGGGTTCAGATTTTTCACACCAATCCAAAAATTCAGATTTATTTATAAAATCCCTAGACATGTAGTCTTGATAATTTTTAAAGGGAATTTGACGTTTTAATAGAAGGCTTTTTTTGGGATAATATTTTTTGTAATATTCCGCTTGTGTTACATTATGAATCCTTGATAAATGAATATGAAGACCAGAGAAAGATTTAAAATCTTTACCGCAAATTTTACATTTTAAAACCACCTTATCTTTTGCCTCCGAAATACTCAACAGCATGACCCTCCGAAACCATTAGTTTATTCAAACTTACACCGTCTGAAAAAAGCTCACCTAAAACTCTTCCATATTTGCCCAAACCATGGCATTTTAAAACCAAATCAGAGTCGCACATTTCTTTTAATCTTTCCTTAGATTTTATACCCCTTTTCTTTTCAGATAGATTTCTAGTTCTTGATTCGGGCGCATTGATACCCTGAAGTCTAACTCTTTTTTTTGTGTACAAGTAGAAGCCTAAGTCAATAAGAACATCGACAGTGTCGCCGTCAACCACCTTAATAACCTCTTTTACCTTATATTCATACATTATAACACATCTTCCTTTCTTAAGCCTAATATGCGAGCTTTCCAGCTGTCCATATTTTCAAGCTTTGTCGCTTCCTCGCTAACAAGCTTTTTTTGCATTTCTGCTATTTTGATCATTCTAGATCTCTCCTCTTCTTCTTGGAACGATTGAACCAAAGTGAGTACAGAAGCAAATTTCTCTTTTTTATCTTTTAGCCTTACGGATCTATCTCCATTTAATTTCTTAATTAAAGACTCTTGTCTTTGTTCGCATTGATGGTATTCCGAACTTTTAGCTTTTAGTATTTCTGCTAATTTCACAGACATTTCGGTTTGATCTTCGCAATCCTCAAACATCCTATTTAATTTTTCCATATTGCTTTGTATGGTTTTTAAATTTATATAATCAATGCAAACATTAATGTATAAATTAACTTCATCAGAAGTTAAATCAGGTTTATCCCAAATAGCTCTTACAAATTCAGCCTCAAACAATTCCCTATCATTGCATTTATATGTTTCCATTAACTGAGAAAACCTGGGGGAAGATAAATTATTCTTTAAACTTAAAACATTTTCTCTTTCCTCTCTTTTTAACTTGTTAATATCTTCATTTAATTCAGCTTGGGTGAATTCATTTATTTTCTTGATAACTTTTGTTTCTGTTTTGGGAGGGCAATATGTATAACTTTCTGTTTCCTCTTCTGGTGAAAGTTTAATAAAATTAGCCGAATTAGTTTTTAAATATTCAGCAACACATCTTTGTTCGGAGCTTAAATTTTTAACTTCTTTATCTTGAAATATTAATTGAGCTATCTGCAAACTATTTAATTGATCCTTTGAATACTCGGTTATAAGCTCTTTCTGCTCCTCAGTTAGGGTTATTTTTTTAGCTTTTTTGTGTGCTCTGGTTTTATAACCATAACCTTTTTGTAGCATATATTCTGCAACAGCTTTACCTTCCTTATTTCTGCCGTCTAAGGATTCGTCTTTAAAAATAACTTTAGTTAATTTATCAACATCTGGTATTTGTATATAGTTTTTATCTATAAACTGTTTTTGTTCTTCTGTTAATTTCATGTAAAAAATATATCTTTTTTTTCTAAAATTTTAATCACTAATTTTTTAAATTTTAGTTTTAAATTTTTAATTTGTTTATACCCCGCCTTCCTGCCTTTTTCTGATGTTTTATAACCGAGCCTCTTGGCTATTTCTTCTTCGCTTATTTCTTCTATAAAAAGCATAGTATATATATTATAGTTTCTTTCAGACACTTGCTTCTTTATTTCTTTATGTATTTTTTCTATATAAAAATCAAGTTCACAATACCCATCTTCTTTTGATTCTACCTCTGCTCTCGGAAGAACTTCTATAGGGACAGGTATCTTTACACCGTATGCATGTTTTTTTGATTTGCTCCATTTTTTATACAAAGGGCATGTTGTATCTTGAGTTTTTGATTTTGTAAAAGTGCAGGAGTTTTCTTCTTCGCTCATGCTGTTATTGAAAGGGCAACCCATACAAGGTTTAACAAAATTATGATAATGATTCCTAAGTATATTTTTGAATTGATTTGTAATAATTTTATTAACCCAGGGAACCAAAGGTCTATCGGGATCCCATTGATCCCATTTTTTAGCAATGTGAGCTCTTATTATTTGTGAAACATCGTCAAAGTCAACCCAGGCTAAAGATGTCAATCTCCATCTGGGTCTTCTTTTACGAATTTCATTATCAATCAGCTCGCTTTTTTCGTCGTACGTTGGTTTTTCTTTTTCGGGTTCCACTTGCTTTTTTTGTAGGTTTTTGAGCCTCTTTTAAATCCTCCTCGCTTATATTCAATATGTCAGAACCTTTAAATACATTGTTTGTTGAATAATCAATATCGTATTGTAGGCGACTGACTGAAGGAACCTCAAAAGAATCTGAGAAATCATCGGAACTTGAATCCCCATCAGGAATTGGCATTTCGTCTTTAATGGGTGCGGGCTTAGCTTCTTTTATAATACCACCTTTGCTAATATTGGAGATTTTAGAAAGTGGCTTATTGCAAGATTTGCAAAAATCTGGTTTCTTTAAAGAGTACTCGTTTTTGCTACCGCAGTGAGGGCAATATATCTTAGCCATGATGATTTATTATGTTAATTTTATTTTCCATATATCTAGTTATTAGTTTTTCATTTTCGATTGATAGTTTTTCTGATGATTTAATTTGGATCGCAGCATCTCCCAACGGTATAAAAGACTCAAAAAGGCTCGAACCTTCGCTTTTAAATTTGAAATCACCGTTGTTTTCTTGTATATTTATTTGTATCGACTTAATATTATGAGATTTGATTATATCTTTTATGTCTTCAGACATTTTGCTTTCTTTTTTTCTCTCAAGATACACCTTTAGAAAAACAGCGCAAGCAGTTGTCAAAGAAGACAAAATAGCAACAATAATTTCAGAACTCATTTAAAAATAATAAATTATTTTAAAAAAAATTCTATATTCTACTAAAAAAAGTGTAAATTATTTTTTTTCTGAAATCCGAGCTTGATCTTCTAGTCTAGAAATAATGTACTTTAATACTTTGCTTCTTTTTATGTCTGAATTATTGAATCTAAAGCAATGAATACCATTTTGAGCACTTTTTTCGTCATCAAAAATATTCATCATATCACCGAATCCACTTTTTCCATTAATATCACTTTGCATTAAATCTCCACATATAAAAAGTCTACTACCTTCCCCGATTCTAGTAATAAGAGTAGTCAGTTCTTTAAATGTAGCATTTTGAGCTTCATCCATAATAATTATCTTATTATTCCAACTAACCCCCCTAAGGAAATTTATTGGCATTGCATCAATCCTGCCTGCTTCTAATAAATCTTTCTGAGTTGTTGTGCTGTCGGGCAGCATTTCGCTCAGCTTTTCCAAAAGAGGTATCATATAAGGGTTAAACTTATCTTCAAGGTCTCCTGGAAGAGCCCCTAGCCCTTTGTCAGCACTTTCTATGATAGTTCTTATGTAAATTAAGTCTGTTTCTTTAAACTGGCTCAAAAGCCTAAGAGCGCTATATACCGATATGTATGTTTTTGAACTTCCAGCGGGACCAGAAACAAAAACTATTTTACAGTTTTCATCAGAAGCTAACGAAAAAAATCTTTTCTGCTTTTCTGTAAGCTTTAGACTTTTAACATGAAATTTGTCAAAACTGTTTTGCATAATTGTTTCTTCGCACGACCTAACTTTTCTTTTTTTCATAATAATTAATTATTTGATTCATTATTTTCGATCTATTGACTTTGGGGGCATAATACCAATTCAGGAAAAATGTCCCCCTCAATTGTTCTATTTTCTTTTCCATATCCGAAATTTCTTCTTCTAGCTTATCTATTAAAGAGTATGAAACTTCAATCTTCTTTTTTTCTATTTTTTTTGCCTCGTCAAGAAAAATGTTGAGATCTCCGTCTTTTTTTGCCTTGGATATCTTTTGGAAAGATTCAACCTTAGATGAGCCATTTTTGTCAGGATGGCTTTTTTTTGCAACCTCCCTGTAAATCATCTTTATACATTCCTCAGAAAATACAGAAGTATTTTTTTTCTCAGGAACATTTTCTTGTTCCAAAAAAGGGTCTTTTATATTTTTAGCCTTTAGTGCTTTCTGGAATTCTGGATAGAATTCGCTCCAAGCTAAATCAGACAAATGCTCAACATCTTTAAGCTCTTCTTTTAAAGCTCTCCACTTATTTCTGTATTTATTAAATAATACCCTCACAGAGGGGTGTTCCTTAAAGTCCATTAAGATATATGTAGCCTTGATCCGTGGTTGATATGTCGTTTGGTCAACATATTATAATACACTAAACCAGAAACTAGTCCACTAAAATTCAAACAATAAAAGTGTATGATATATTTATGGGAGAAAAAATTTCGTTCTTAATCGAATTACTTATAGTTTTATATATAGTTATAAGCCTATGGTCTGTCTTTGGTGTGGACTAAAAGATGAGAAAAAACGCAGAAGACATAAAATTAATATGCCAAGAGTATTGCGAAGAAGTTGAGATTGACGGTTATGATGTAACCTGCCTGGTGAACCAAAAATACCTAAAAGATTTAAAAAAGAGGGTTCTTGTTCACGGGTGGTCAATACAAAGTTTAAAAAGAAAACATTTTTTATATTATGTCAGGTTTTTTAATTTTCTTTAAAAAATAAGGGGTTATGTAAATTATCCCACAACCTATTGTGCAACCTAAGATTATATATAAGATTATAGTAAAGGCAGAAGAGGCCACATTTGGAGTCGTAGAAACAACTTCCCCGTTTTGATCAAGAACAATGTGATAGCTTTTATCAGAAACAGGCAGTTCAGAGACTACAACAGGCTTGTCCTTAAGCCGATGGTTTGAGGGTTTTGTTTGATTAACAAAGGAGCTGGCAGAGCAGGAGCAGAGAAAAAAGCAAAGTAATATTGTAAATGTTTTCATATGCCTATATTATAAGTGGCTTGCTTTATTTCAATACCAAATGATAAATTTAGAAAATTTAAAACCGACAAAAGAGCTTTGTGTTTTTTTTGTTTGTACTGAAAATGAAATCATAAACGAAGGTGTTGAATCAACCTTATGGAGCTACCTAAATTTAATACCATCAGTCGAATGGAAGATTGATATATTTATTTTTTTAAACAAGATAGTAGACACAAAAAAAATAGAAATAATAATTGATAGAGTCGAAAAAAACCCATGGGTCAATAAGCTTGAAGTTGTGTCGTTAGATCTTTGTGAAAAAGAAGATGTTTTTTGGTATCCCTGGTTAAAAACCCCAAAGCCAAAAGTTATGCCAGAATATGGATATACTTCTGGAGCCAACCTTTTATTCTACAGGTCGATTAGGCTGATGATGGGAAAAAAAGAAAATTACAAAAACCTTTTAATGTTAGAGGCTGATAGTATTCCTCTTCAAAAAAATTGGTTTGATAAAATTTTTAATTTTTGTAAAGAAAATGATTTCGAAATAGCAGGCAGCAAATATAAAGGCGATCAAGAATGCCATTACGAATCTGAATATAAAGATCATTTAAATGGAATAGCTATATATAGGAATTCAGAGAAACTAGAAGAAATACTAAAAGGGGGAGAGGAAATTATAAAAAACAAAATGCCTCCAAGCGGATACTTGAATTTCGATATAGCTAATTTCTTGTTTTACAAAAACCACTTGGATAAATACACCCTACTGGATATCGAGATGATAATTAACATGAGCGATCCTAGGGATTTTTATATAGAAGAGAGTGAGGTTTTAGATAGGTATCCGAAATCATTGATACTTCATAAAAAAAGCAACAAGAATCACGAATTAATAGACGAAGATACATTCGATCAAACAGAAGGCGAAGATCTTCCTGTATGCCTGCTTCAACCACATTGCGGCTCAGAATATATACTAGATATCAGCTTAATTGCAGCAAGGCAATACCTTAAAAAAGACAGTAGATACACAAAAGCTGTAAAACTAAAAATAATAACAGATGACGGTGCGAGAATAATTATTTTTGCTGTATGTAAAGAATACTTTGATGCATACCCAAGAAGCTTTTTTCAGGAAATAGATTTTAACTGCTATTCTATTTCTTTTTTTAATTTAGCTAAATTGATAGAAGATAAGTACATAAAAATATTATCGATATGTTTAGATTTTAGATCCACAACAAAACTAAATAAAACCATATTTAACTACTTCAAAGCTATAATTAAAAAAACAAACAAATCACCGTACTTATATTTATTTCATAAAGATCATTTAGATTTAGCTGGATCTAGTTTTATAAAACATGAGTTATTAAATCATCATAGGATTATAGAAAACAAAGAAGACAGAGATAATGCTTTTTTGTCGTTCCTGCAAGAAGACTTCTCTCCTTATTTTTTGCAAAAATGTTTCTTTCAGAGAGAAGTGTTGAACGAATACGAAGAAAGTTTTCTTTTCTATATACTGAGTAAGTTTCAAATATTTGACACAAAAATTATAGACGAAATTTTATACAGAATATATAAGCAAACATATAATATAGAAATCGAATTAAATCATCTGAATATAGCGAATTTCAATTCTACAGTAGGAAAAGTTGTGAAAGTTAGAGATGAGATGCCAGCCGAAACAAATGAAATTTTAGATAATAAGTGTAGAATACACAATATCATATATAGAGAGATGGCTATTAAAGATTTAGGAACCGAAAATTTACAGAATGATAGCGAAAGAAAGGTGCCAACATTTTTACATATACCCAAGAATGCTGGAAGCTTTATAATTTCAGCTTTCACTAAATATTTCACCAGAATGCATGGGGGAGATAGATATTTTAACATACAAAGAATGCAGGTAGACTTTGATGATTGCTCGCATGCAACCTTTTTTATTTTATTTAAAAATGATATATGGAAAAACGATCCTAGAATAAGAAAATACAGGCATGATGCCCCTAGATCTAGAAGTTCAGATATAGACACTTTAATTGAATACATCAAAGATGACAAAGCTAGCATATTAGCTGCGGTAGCTGAACCAGCTGTGAGTGAAAGCGAAGGCTGTTGTGGTAAAATATGCCCAAAAGTTATAGTAAAATCTCTTGAAAATATTTGGATGTTTTTTAAAAAGATTAATGTTGTTCCGTTTAATTTTACAATTTTAAGAGATCCGCTAGATAGAGCAATATCACTTTACAATTATATAACTTCAGAGAGATCTCAACACGAAGACACTCATGGAGTGATAAAACAAAAAAATATACAGGAGTATCTTGAGTCAGATAGCACGGAGGACTCATGGATCATAAGAGCATTAAATGAAATAGGAAATAACAGCCCAATAGAACATCAACATCTAGACAATGCATTGGATTTTTTAATAGAAAATAATTTTTTAGTAAAAGATATTTCTGATTCAGATAATATACTAAAAGAAGTAATTGAGTCCTGCTACGAGCAAAAAATCATTCCACAAGACATAAACACCGCTACAAAAAACGACAACAAGGAAAAAAAGAAAAATCCAAAAAACACTTTCCCAAAGAAAACGATTGAAGCTTTTCAAGCAAGAGCTTCTTGGGATCAAGCATTCTACAGTAAAATTATAAGATAATAATCAAAATTTCGTGTAATATTTTTTGTTCATCAAAATAACTAATTTAAAACAAAAAACGGCATGAGTAAGATTATTTTAAATAAAAAACAGGGCAACGACTTTTTAGCGATATCTTTTGGTAAGCCTCGGTATTTCAACGAAACTGATATCAATGTAGCTGTGAATTGGGGAGACGGAAATGTCGAGAACATAAGCGGCCTGACCTCGGCAGGAGTCCAAAGAAGAACAATTACATTCAAGGTTAAGGTTGAAAACAGAAGCGGAGATAAGTTTGTATTATATGACGAGAAAGGAACAACAGAAATATCAAACCCAACCCTCGAAGAAGGTAATACATATATTTTTGATCAAAGTGATGCATCAAATAATACTCACCCACTAGTATTTTCCTTAACCTCAGAAGGCACCACACACAGTACAAATGTAACGATTAGTGGTACTCCAGGAAATGATGGAACGTCAACGATAGTAATTCAGGAAGGGGACACTTATCCAGCTGGAACCCTTGTGGCAGGACTTTATATTAAGTGCTCATCGCACCCCAATATGGGAACTGAAGTAGGTAAAATGGAAACCGACCAGCAGTCCCTTACACTTTGGCATTTATACAACAACAAAAATGCAAGAAAAATAGTGGTTAATGGTGGATTTGGAACAGCGGTAAATGCTTTTGATACCAGTCTTAAATTGTGCATGGCAGAAAGAGGTTCAAGATCACCATGCGCTAATCACGAAGAAATAGATGAAATTGGGGGTAATCTTTGGGTGCATGGAGAAGGAGACTTCGAAGATATGTCTATAGCTCAAGGAAAATTTAACCCAGAAATACACATACTTGATTCAGCAGACCCATCATCAACGATATTAAAAACTGCAGGAGATGATGGAAATATAAGATGTCTCTATACATTCAAAGGCACAAAATTTAGAACCTCATTTCGTTGTAAACAGTTTTTTGCAAATATAAATTCTTCAAGCGTCAGTCTTATTTCAACAAAAGGATGCTTTCAAGATAGCAGATTCAATATGGGGGGGGTTAATTTTGGTTCAGCCCTAACGGACACATCATTCATGTTTAAAGATTCTCAATGGACAAACTCTATGGCGATAAATACCCAGAATGTTACAACCATGGAAAGTATGTTCGAGGGATCAAAATTTAATAGCGGAATAAATGGTTGGAATGTTGGAAATGTTATTAGCATGAAAAACATGTTCAAGAACAGTAAGTTTAATAAAGTGCTGGCTGGCTGGTTTACCACCGCTAAATCTGTACAAAATATGTCAGGAATGTTTGAGGCGGCAAGTTTTACGGGAACAATAATGAGCTGGAACACATCCTCTGTTACGGATATGTCTAAGATGTTCAAAGACAATACAGTATTCCAGTCAAGCATGTTAATTTGGAATACCACCAATGTAACAAATATGGAGAGCATGTTTGAGGGTTCGAAAGTTAATCCCAAGATTAATAGCTGGAATGTTCAAGGCGTTACAAATGCAAAGAACATGTTTAAAAACAGTCAATTTAATCAAGTTATAGGAGGTTGGTTCAAGGCAGGAAATGCTCTGCAAAATATGGAAGGAATGTTTGAGGGAAGTCTATATAATAAACCTATTAATTTCTGGACTAATAATGTAACAAATATGTCCTTCCTTCTAAAAAATAATAAAGTATGGAATCAGGCCATTTTAGTTCTAAACACTGCAAATGTAACGACTCTTGAGGGCATGTTCCATGGATCTGTATGCAACCCAGGAGGACTAGCAGGCTGGAATACTTCAAATGTAACGACAATTAAAAACATGTTTAATTCGTCTTCTTTCAATAAACCCTTGAGATGGTTTCAAACCGCTCAAAATTTATTGGATATGTCTGGATTGCTTGCTGGGAAGTCAGCCTTCAACCATCGAACCATAACATCATGGGACACATCGACGGTAACTAATATGTCTAGTTTATTAGAAGGAAACACCACATTCACTCAAGACATTAGTTTTTGGGACACTTCTGCTGTAACTGATATGAGTAGTATGTTTAATGGTTGCACTGCATTCAATCATTCGATAAGAGCTTGGGATGTATCTAAGGTTAAAACCATGAGAAACATGTTCAAAAATTCGATATACAACCCCGCTCATTCGCTAGACCTTAACTTTTGGTTCAACAATAGAAACTCTTCAGGAGGCAACAATCCTGCAACTTTTGCGATTGAAGATATGAGTGGTATGTTTGAGAATTCTGCATATAATAAAATTCTTCTATATTGGACCAAACATAAAGCTACTGTCAAGTACGCTGTTAGAATGTTCGCAAATAATAGCAGTCAAGTTAGAACTAATGTGCATAATCTTTTTATAGGCGCTACTTTAGTCGAAGATGTCTCAGCTATTTTTGAGAATTCTTTTGATATATCAGGTAGTCAAGGTCCTATAAGTAGGTGGACTATATTCCAATCAGGAAGCACTGAAGTAAAGGCGGCTCAAATCAATGTTCACAAGGGTAATACATATAGGGGAAATATCGGCGGTTACGATTACACAGCACAAGAACAAACACATAATTTCGAAATACCTAATTTTGATACTCCAGATCCAGTCGCTCCTGACGAAGGAGGATTGGATTGCCTTGCTCTCTATCAAGGTAGGCCGCCCGCTGATGACTCCTTAAATACAATATATTTTCATATCGTAGTACCCACTTAAAAATTAAGCAATTAAAAATCATGAAAAAAGACACAGTATCTAATTCTGGAAACAGAGAAGAATTTGAAAAATTTATAGCAGATAAATATAACAAACCATTCTTTCTCTCAAGAAACAAAGAAGGTAAGGAACTAGTAACATTCCTTGTAGATGTAGAAGAGGGGGCTAAGCTGGGAATACCAGACTCCATAACACTTCCAAACGGAAACGAAGTTCTTACTGATTTTTCAGAAGGAATGGCTATGCCAATGGGATACATTGATACATTATCTTATCAAGATTGTAGTCCAGCTAATGCTGATGCAAATAAAGCTAAAACCAGACCAATCAAGGGAGGTTCCAGTATAATATCACAAAATATGATTAATGAAGGTAAACCTGGATTTGGAACACTTGGTTTACTTGTGATTGATAATGATGATAATACATTGTGCGCTCTAACAAATGCTCATGTTACCAACATAGACCCATGGCTTCCTGAATTAGTAGGTCAAACACAAAAGCCAGCAGACCAACTTTCTGCTTCTAATGTAGCTAATCAGTCAATCTTTCAAGGAGCGGAAAGTGCTGGATATAAAACCTTTGACCCTGAGACTAATGACAAAATTGGAATAGTAAAAAGATATCACCCTATGGGAACTATGGGTAGTGTTGATGTATCTCAGACAAACACTCCATCTTGGAGGAGTTACGGAAACGTCATGACTAACAATAAGGGATACGAAGATGGTCCCAAGATTATGTGCGATGCAGCCTTGATAGCATTAAAGGAAAGTGTTGTTAATACTGATTCTTGGAAACAAATAGGAATATCCTCCCAAGGATCAAACGCCCCAGGATGGGTTTCAATGGCGGAGTATGTTCAAGTAATGTATGATACAGATTGGGGAAACCATGCTACTGATGTAGGCGGTGGTGGAGGTCGCCCAAAAATGTTTATGTCTGGAAGAACAACTGGCCCAAAGGAAGGCGATCCAGAAATAGAATTTGCAGCACCAATGCAGGATTTCTCGATACCATACAGGAGTTCCGTTAATAGCTTAGGATACAATTGGGCTAGATTTTCTGAAGCCTTCTCTTTTGGTCTTAAAGCCGATGCTAAAGCCGATGAGATATTCTGTAATAGTCCCTTAGAAGGGGGAGATTCTGGTTCTACAATATGGGTGGAAATAAATGGTGTCTGGAAAGTTTTAGGATTATGTTTTGCTGGTTGGATGAATAGTAAAACAGGGAAATCTCAATTAGGTTTTGCCATGCCAATGCCAATCGTTGCGCAAATAATGCGCATAAGCGCTTGGGATGGAAACCTATCTTCGGCTTTATTTGTTGATGATAGTAACGAATTTACCGTAGAGACTATTACAAAAAAAGGTCTTGGGCAGGTAGAATCATATACAGTAGATGGAAAAACATACTATTTGGGCGGCACAGTTCTTGCCTCTAAAACTAGGGCTGAAGTATTTGAGCCGACATATCAAATGGACCACAGAGACGGACTGGGATACACTACTAATATTGTTTACAATGATTGGTTGTCTCAAGCTAATGACACTGTTGGTTTTGAAGGAAGGCTTTACTTTAACTCAACGAATAACACCATAAATGGTGGTAACCCAGTAACCCAGTATACATGGACAAGTAGAACGGGTAGTTACATATTAAGTACGATTTTGATTAACGCTGAAGATAGCCCTTATGAGGGTATGAGTTTTGATACTACTGAGGTAGCAGAATTACTCAGTACTAGTGGAGCTTATGGCTTAAGCGGTTGTGATAATAACGGAGATATCGCCAATGTTCCTCCAACCTGTCTAAATGGAGATCCAATTAGCTGGAAATCAAGGTATCCAAGTATTACCGATAGTTCATTTAGAACTGGACCTAATGGAAAAAGTTATTGGTCAGTAGGGGGAGCTGTAACGATACCAAGCGAATACAAATCTTTCTACATAAGCATACCTTCTCAAAAGAAATATGAACCCATAAAAGTATCATATGATGATACTGCAAACGATGGGTTTGACTATAGTAGCATTTTTGATTTGCCTGGTTATATAGCCGCTTTAGCTCCAACAGATTATAAAACTGCATCAAATGCTGGCAATATTGCTTTTGATAATATAGGTAGAGGAATGGAGATTATACCTCAAACTGCTAATTTAATATTCCCGATATTTAACTGGGAAGATATTTCAGCTAGAGGTCTTGAGAATAAGTGCGCGAGATATTGTTACGATTATACTACTTCGGACCCCGATTGGGAAAGATATATTGGCTACCAAATGGGATTAACACAAAATCCTCCGCAACCATGGTTTCAAAACACAAGTTTGGGTACTAATGCTGGAGGAGCTACTAATATACGCTATAGTAGCGCGCATCACGAGCCAACATTAATACCATTGTGCATGCTGTCAAGTAAGTTGGATTATGGGGGGAGCGAAGGTTTAACAACTGGATATCAAGAATGGGGATATGCAGCAGCTGGCACGCATAAGGCCGAGCAAGGGGGTTGGAAATTTAATAACATGTATGGTAGCATACCCACTGGAAATTCAACCGTAAGAAATCAGATGTCGGAAGCCCGTGGACAAATTAATTACGACTGGTTCGATGATCCTGATAATGTAAATACTGCCTATAATAAAAATAAGGGCTATATGTCTATGTATTATGTAATAAATCCAAAATGGCAGATTGGTCACCAAATGTGGAGAGATGCAAATGGAATACCAGCTGATTCGGAATTAACTACGCCTTATGGTCACGAGTTCACATACAATAGCGCAGGGGCGAACGGGACAAAATGGGACAATGCTCAAATAGATAAAAAGTTAAATAAATTAGATCTTCTTGTGTCTAGAAATATTGTAGCTTCTCACGATACTTATTTTCCCAGAGATCAATATAATGGTCGAGTAGATCTTAGTTGGGTCAGAAACTTTACTGCTTAGTCTCCAAGGGAAATAGCTAAAGTTAGCTTTCAAAGTCGAAAGTTAACTTTAGACTTTTTCTTAGCATGGTGTACTATATTGTATAGCCATGAAAAGAAAGTATACAAAAAAATCTCCGTATTGGAACAAATTCGAAGCAAAAGCGAATAACTCGCCCTCAAAGAGCAAGGATTTTAATCCAGCCTCTGCAGGAGAAAGTTATTATATTTCAAATGCATCGGTGTCAAGTGGTGGAACAGGAACGACCTCAAGAAGAAGAAATAGTATATCAAGCTCTACAAAGAACAGTAGATACTCGAACATAAGTCAAGGAATACTACCTTACCAAGTTTCATCAGAAGGAGTAAATGTAAGAGATACTATAGAGCTTTGTCAAAAGGCATATGCAAACGTTCCAATATTCAGAAACGCTATTGACATAATGGCTGAATTGGCGAATTCTCCAATATATGTTGATGGAGGAAACGAGTCATCAAGAGTGTTTATTCAAAAATGGTTTTCAAAAATAAACCTATGGGGATTAAAGGATCAATATTTCAGAGAGTATTATAGATCTGGAAATGTATTTCTTTATAGATTAGATGGAAAATTTTCCGTAGAAGATTTTGCTAGATTAAATAAAGTTTATGGTTCTGAAAACTTTTTAAAACCAAACCATCTTCCAGTAAAATATATATTATTAAATCCATACGACATAATTGCTACAAGAAGCACATCATTCAAGAATAATGTATATAAAAAGATTTTATCTGAGTATGAGCTTGAAAGACTTCAGAATCCTAAGACGGAAGAAGATAAGCAAGTATTTGACGGATTACCAGAAGAGGTCAAAAAAAGGATAAAAGAAGGTGGCTGGTCGATGGATGGTGTATCGATGGATCTTGAGCCATCAAAACTTTCTCATTCTTTTTATAAAAAACAAGATTATGAACCATTTGCTATACCGTTCGGGTTCCCAGTTTTAGATGACATTAATTGGAAGATTGAATTAAAAAAAGTAGATCAAGCCATAAGTAGAACTATTGAAAATGTAATACTATTAATTACCATGGGTACAGACCCAGACAAGGGAGGTATAAACCCACACAACCTTGAAGCTATGCAATCTCTTTTCCAGAACGAAAGTGTGGGTAGAGTTTTAGTTGCAGATTATACGACAAAAGCGGAATTCATACTACCAGATATTGGTAAAGTTATTGGTCCAGAAAAATATCAAATAGTAAATGAAGATATACGACAAGGGCTTCAAAATGTAATCGTTGGAGACGAGAAATATAAAAACACCCAAGTTAAAGCTGAAATCTTTTTAGAAAGATTAAAAGAAGCAAGACAGTCATTTATTCATAATTTCTTACAACCTCAGATTAAAATGGTTTGTAAAGCTATGGGATTCAAAAAGTATCCAACAGCGAAATTTGAAGAAATAGATATAAAAGATGAAGTTCAATTACAAAGAGTTGTAACCCGATTGATTGAAATGGGAATACTTACACCTCAACAAGGAATAGAAGCAATCAAGACAGGAATATACCCCGACTCAGGAGATATAGAATCAGCTCAAGAAAGGTATATAGAGAAAAGGAAAGAGGGAATGTATAATCCTTTGGTTGGCGGAATTCCTCTAATTGATGTTGATGGCGATGGGGAAGTAGATACTGTATCTAGTGATGAGGGTGGTAAAACTGTTGCCCCTAAAAGCACTGGCAGACCAGTTGGCAGACCAAAGGGAACAACAGGAATACCAAGAACTGTAAATGCGGAAGAAGAGCTTTATTCAAGAAAAGATATTCAGAATATAGTATATAAAGTTGAAGATTTAAGATCTCACATAGAAGCCACATTAAAAAAGAAATATGGAACTGAAGAACTAAATAAGGATCAGCTGAAAATATGTCAAAACTTATGTGAATCCGTGGTTATGTCCAAAGATAAAAAAATGTGGAAAAGATCAGCAAATGCTTGCATTAAAGATATCGAAAAGATTGAAAGTCTTTCGGTCTTAAAGGAGATTTCCGAAATCTCTGGCTCTCATCAGCTTGAATTATATCCATCAGCACTTTTATATCATTCTCAAAAAGAGCCTAGTTAGTGTACATATAAAGTATGGCTATACCATATAAATATAAAACCAGCTTTGGCAGCGAAATAATAGCATCCTCAAACTTACCTAAAGATCAATTAGATTTATCTAAAGCATCTCTGGAGAGTTTAAGATCTCTTATGCCAGAAGAAATGGATCTTGATGCAAATGTTGATTTAATTGCGGTTGCCTTCAATGCTGCAGTTGTTAATGTTTTCAATAAGAATCATGACGGAATATCTACAGACACAGCAAAAGCGGTAAATCCATACTTTATTCACAAGCCAACTAATATAGAACATAAGAAAGAAAAAGTAGTTGGTCATGTTGTTTCCTCTGGTTTTTCAACATTTGGATCTAATGAAATTTTAAAAGAAGGTGACATTAATTCTTTGGAACCATTTAATATAGCACTATCTTCTGTTATATATAAAACAGTAAATCCTGACTTTGCGGAGTTAGTAGAAAAATCGACAGATCCTAGTAATTCGTTATATAATGCAATTTCTGCTAGCTGGGAAATAGGTTTTAATGATTTTCTAATAGCGATAGGCAGTAAAAATCTAGAAGAAGCAGAAATAGTCTCAGACGAAAATCACATAAGTGAATTAAAAAAATATTTAAAGGCATTTGACGGAGAAGGATTAATGAAGGATGGCACCGAGATTTACAGACTTGTTTCAGGAGATGTTTATCCTTTGGGCATAGGCTTTACGACGAATCCCGCCGCTAATGTATCAGGCTTAATTAAATTAGAAAATAAAAAAAAAGGAGAAGAAGACGAACTAAAGGATCTGGATGAACCCTCTGAGGGTGTAGAAAAAATAGTAGTGAATACAGAACAATTTTTAAAAAAAATAATAAAAAGCAAAAAAAAACCTTCACATAATACAAAACAAGCTGTAATTTCAGACAAAGCCAAATTAAATTCAGAAATTCATAACATGGAAATGAAAGAAATAATTAACGAACTCAAAGAAACTATCGAGGCATCTGCTTCTGATAAGTTCTCGGAAGAAGCTGTTGCTAATATAGTAAAAGTTGTTACTGATGCCATTAAGGAAAAGAGCGACATTTACGTAAAAGAAAAAGCTGAGACCGAAAAACTAAAACTCGAAGCAGAAGAAGCTAAGGCTGAAGCTGAACAAAAGATTTCCGATCTAGAAGCTAACTTGGCAGAATCCCAAGAAAAGCTTTCGAAGATAGAAGCTGACGTAGCTGAATCCAGAAAGATTCAAATCTTTAACGACAGAATGGATTCCATTGATTCGGAATACGAATTGTCCGATCAAGATAGAGCAATTTTAGTAGAAGACTTAAATAAGTTGGACGAAACAGACGAAAGCTTTGCTTCATTTTCTGAAAAAATGAAAGTGCTGTTTAGCCATAAAAGTAAAAAGCATTTAGAAGAACAAGAAAAGGCATTCGCTGAAAAGTTAGAAGCCGAAGTTCAAAAAAGAATGCAATCTTCGCAAGAGCCTAGCGAGGCTTCCGAAGAAGTTAAAGAAACTGCCTCTAGTGAAGAGGTTGAAGAAGTCCTCGAAAACGTAGAGGCAACCGAAGAAATTACATCAAATAACGGAGACACCCTTGATAAGGAAGTTTCTCTTAAGGATCAATTCAAATCTGCTTTCTCCAAAGAATCTATAACAATTAAATACTAATAATCATGGCACACAGACTATTACCTTTTAGACAATACGACGAAAACGACGTTGTTAACTTGTATGCACTTAAGTGCGACAATATAGCAATGCTTACCCAAAAGCCTGGCGTTGATGGAAACAATGCAGACGGTGTTTTGGTGCAAGTAGAAAACGGAAACTTGGACGAAGGAGCTATTAATGGCACCAATGACCGTAGCGCTTTCCAGAATAGTTACAGTTCTCCAATTGGTCGTAACCCTTACCCAGAAAATCCACTCAAGGTTTCAGTAGCCAAGAGTGGGCAAGCAACACTTGGTGTTACTTTAGCTCAAACTCTTTCTATCGACGAGAACAATGAGCAGTTGCTGTTTAATCCCGTAAAGAAAGACGAGCTTAATGCTGTTCTTTCTGGACAAACTGTACCAGTTCTCACCAAGGGCCTGATCACAGTTCATGAAAATGGCATCGCCGATCCAACCGTTTCCAACCCACTTACAGTTGGAGCTAAAGTAGCCGCTAATCAAGGAAAATTCATTGAAGCTGCCGCAGGCGACAAGAATTACATCGGACGAGTTCTTGGAACTGGAAGTAGGGGAGGCAATCACCAAACTACATCCATGAAAGGTGCAGTTTCAGCAGATGTCCTGTCTGGTAAATATTACCTCATTAAACTCGACTGCTAATAAATTGCTAATCATTAACACTAACAAGGTTTAAAATAAAAATGAATATTACACTAAAAAGAACCGACGAGCAGATCGAGCTGGTTAAGGCAATGGCCTCCCGTGACAGAACTGTAGCATACGAAGCCCAACAAGCCCTAGCCGAATTCATCGGGCCAGTATTAGCTGAAGTAGTTGACAATGCTCCGACATTAAGTAATCTGTTTTCACCCTTCCAATTCGCTGCTGATGATAACCCAAGCATTCCTTTGGATCTTTACTATGATGTAACTGACGAAGACTACATCAAGGTATACAGCTCCAATGCTCCTGGAGGATTACCTTCGAATCACGTCACTCCAACTCATAGCGAGTTAAAGATAGCTACTTACAGACTTGAGAGTGCTGTTGATTTCGATAAGCGTTATGCTTCTCGTTCTCGCCTTGATGTTGTAAGCAAATCTATGACTAGATTAGCTCAAGAAATCTTGCTTCAGCAAGAAAACACTTCCGCTGGATTAATCATGGGAACTATTGCAGACAATCCAACGAAGCTTCTTCAAGCTGCTGGAGCAGCTGGTACTGTCACTATGGATGACTTTAACGCTCTTCTCACGAAGGCTAAAAGAAACAATCCATCATGGTCTGGAGGCACTCCTGATCGTACTCGTGGAATTACTGACTTGGTTTGTTCCCCAGAAGTTGTACAAGAATTGAGATCTTTTGCTTACAATTCCGTTAGCTCAACTGGCGGCTCCAACTTCATCGCTGATACCGATGAAAGACGTAAACAAGCTTTCAGTCAATCTGGACTTCCTGAATTCTTCGGTATTTCTATCATGGAAATTTATGAGTTCGGGCCAGGAGCTAAATACTCAAAGGTAGCCAGAAAGCTCATTAGTGGTGCTTCGGGTGCAGATTTCGCTTTAGCTTTAGACCGCTCTCGTGAGTCTATGCTCCGCGCAGTTGCTGTTGACGCTGAGTCTGGAACCACTATGACAGTTTCTTCTGATGACCAATACGTTGGTCGTTCCAAAAAGATCGGATACTATGCCGAGCTTGAGGAAGGTAGAGCCGTCATTAATGACAGCGCGATTCTTGGACTAACTATTTAATAACGGAAGGTCCAAAATCACTTCTTTTCAAAAAATCCACCTTTATGGTGGATTTTTTGTTTCTAGGTTTTACTATAAATGTGTAATAAATTAAAAACGACCCTAAATAAGGAATAAAACTATGGCTCCTCGAAGAAAAACAACAACAGCAGCAAAAACCAAGACTAGCAAGGCTACCAAGGCTACAAGAACCGTTAAGTCTACCAGAAAGAAAAAGACTGAAATGGAATATAGCACAGGTAAGTTTGAGACTGTAGATGAAAAGCAGGCTAAAGCAAAAAGTGTAGAAGATTTGCTTTCTGTTCCAAACAATCCTTTCGGAACAAATTCCTTCGAAGATCTGGAATCATCGCTCGAAGGTATGAATTTAAGACAAATGCAAGAACTAGCTGTTAAGGCTAGCATTTTTCCTTCTGGAAACAAAACCTCTTTAAGAAACAAAATCAGAAGAGAATTTAAAGTTAAGTTTGGAACTAAAGATGGTTCAAACAGATACGACACATCTTCCGAAAGCCCCATAGTAGATCCTAAATCGAAACTAGCCAAAGAGGTCTTAGATATTCTTAATGGTAGATAAGTAGGTGAAAAGTGCTTTATGGCTAGTACTTACAATTTTGACCCTGCAGTTAATGAAATAGGTAACCTTGCTTCGGGAATATATAAGTATGATTTTGATGAAGATCCTAGTTTGGTAAACTCTGATTTTGTATCGGGATGGTTGCAAAACAATATCGGTGAACTAAATGTATTAATTTATTCGTGCTACAGTGGAGAGTATCCAGGCATGGGTGATGCTGAAAAGTCTATATACAGGCAAGTTTTCTTAAAAGATTTTTATGCAAAGCTAGGTCGAAAAGCCCTTATGGGAGTAAGTCATGACAGCTCTAGTGTTAGTGCTGGATCTGTAGTGACTTCAGATTGGACAGAATTAAGGGATGGTGATAGTGTAATCAGAAGAAGGGCGATGCTTTCGACTCCATCAGAAAGAGTAACCGCATCAAAGCAGTATTCACTTTACTCAAAAGAAGCCGAGGAAACTTTACTTTCACTTTTACAGAGTTATAATGTAAATAAAGGTGGACCTAGGCAAGTTGCTGGCACTGATGCCCCAGAATAAAAACAATTTTTCATATGAACAAAAAAATAATATTAGATTTTTCGGAAGAAATACGTGAACGTGACTTAGATTGTAAATGCGACAATCAAGAAGGAGAACTGATTTCAATGGAATCATGGGCTTCAGAAAAAAACAAGGGCAAAAAATTAAACAAGCCCTTCAGAACCCCAGGGGGTCCCAAAAAGTTTTCTGTTTATGTTAAAAATGAAAGAGGTAATGTCGTAAAAGTTAATTTCGGGGATCCGAATATGGAGATAAAACGGGATGATCCCGCTAGAAGAAAATCTTTTAGAGCAAGACATAATTGTGCAAACCCAGGACCAAAAACAAAAGCTCGTTACTGGTCTTGTAAACAATGGAGAGCTGGAACTAAAGTTAAGGGGTCAGAAGAAGAGATTGAAGAAGAGCTTCTATTATATTTAGATGAATCAGAAGCAGCAGGAGATTACTTAGAAAAAGCCTTCATGAAACACTGCGCTTCTTACGATAAAGATCTTGTAAATACTGCTGGAATGGATAATGATAAGACTTATGCAGCATGTGCAATGCAGTATAAAAAAATGAAAGGTACTCTTTATGAAAAAGCCGAAGGAGGACTAACTGAAAAACAAAAAACCTTACCTAAGCCAATTCAAGAAGCAATACTCAGAAAACAAGGAGAAAAGTCTGAAGCTACGGAGGCTGAAGCCAAACGTGGGCTTTGGGAAAATATCCACAGAAAGAGGCAGAGGATAAAAGACGGCTCTGGCGAGAAAATGAGAAAAAAAGGCGATAAAGGCGCTCCTACGGAAAAACAAATGAAACAAGCTCAAAAGCCAAAACAAAAATCTAAAGCAGAAGATTCTGAAGAAAAGAAAAACTTCAAGCCTCATAAAATGTATGATCCCAAAACAGGAAAAGCTTATGATGCAAAAACTTACGAAGATCATGTAAAAATGAAAAAAATGGGCTACACTCATACAGCGGCAAAAAAAAAGAAATATTAATTTAAAAAGTTAAACCCACAAGAATCCATCTTTATGGTGGATTTTTTGTTTATGCAGTTTACTATAATTAACTGTAAACATGCAAGATGTAGACAAAAATAAAACCAAGAGAATCTTGAGGGATAACATAACTTATGATTTAATTGTTAAGGAAAACTTAATTACATTAGATAGCTCTTTTGAAGACCACTCTTTTTATACAAAAGATTTGCTGTTTAAATTAATAAAAGAATATTCTAATAAATACCAGCGCCCTTGTGTTTTTAACACAATGAATGAAAAAATATCAAATGAAAAAACAATTTTTTACAAAAATTTCTGTTGGAATTTATACGAGAACATTATACCGCCAGTCTACGAAAAATATAAATATAGTTTTACATATTTGTGCGGGCATCCAAAGTTGGATAAATTACATATGTTATCTAGACTTTTTAAAGAAGACTTATTGAAAGGTTGCTTATGGTCATGCGGCTCCTTGAGCGGAAAGTATAATTTAAGCTTACCGAAGTTACCAGAAATTATTGATTACGATAAGGCTAAAAAGGGCATTAAATCGTGCTGGCAAGAAATTAATAGCGAATTCTACAAGCACTCTCGATTTTCATTAGTACAGGAAACTGAAATGTCAAATCGATCAAATCGTTATACAGAAAAAACTTACAAATGCTTTTGGATGAAACATCCATTTATTCTTGCAGGCAATTACCAAACATTAAAATTGTTAAAACAAGACGGTTTTAAAACATTCCACCCTTATATCAACGAAAGTTACGACGAAATACAAAATAGAGATCAAAGAATATTAGCAATCATAAAAGAAGTTAAAATTCTATGTAATAAAACTGCAAAAGAATGGCGAGAATTCATGCGCAGCATTAACGAAATATTAAAACATAATTATCAATATGCATCACGAAAAAATAACTGATTATATCAAAAAATCAAAAATAGAACCCTCTGTTATCCTAGATATAGGAGCTAATAACGGAGGTCATTCGATATATTTTGCAAAGCAATTTAAATCAAGTTTGGTTTATAGTTTCGAGCCAGATAATCGAGCCTTTGAAAAATTTAATTCAAAATTAAAAAAATTACATCCCGATATTTCTTCAAGAATAAAAACCCATAAAACTTGTGTTGGTAATTCAGATGGAGAAGTTAATTTTTTCTCTTCTGACGGTTCTGGCAAATGGAGCAACTGGGATAGTTCGGGAAGCATAAAAAAGCCAACTCTTCATACAAAAGTTAGACCAGAAATTACATTTCTTGAAACAACTCATAAAATTATAAAATTAAACAGTTGGTCAAAACAATCGGGTATACAAGAGATTGACTTTATTTGGGCAGATATGCAAGGAGCAGAACTTGATATGATACTTGGAGCTTCTGATATTTTGAATACGGTAAAATTTATTAATGTAGAATGCCATAACCCGCCTTTGTATGAGGACGATGCGAGCATAGATGATATAAAAAGCGAGTTAAAAGATTTTGAAGTTGTCTTACACGCAGGACATGATTGGTTTTTTGCAAGAAAAGGTTTTTAATGCATATCCATTAAATCTTGCATACTTAAAGACCCGCCTTTTTCCTTAGCGGCTTGATGCAAAGATTTGCTCTTAGAAATATCTGTCGAAGATACACCCAAATCTGAGTAATCTTTCTCTGTGGCTCCAAAGACAGTGCTGGCACCATCTTTTTCTAGCAGCTCTTTAGTCTTCTCTCTGCTTTCCGAAGAATTAGAAAACTCTATAAGAGCTTCTGGATCTTTTTTTATTTTTTCTGGTATGTCTTTAACGTTTTCAAAAATATTTTTAAATATTCTAGCAAAGAGTAATACTGTAATTTGGTAGCTGCTTAGGTTTATAGCAGGAACACCGAATAACTCAGTAGGTTTTTCACAAAGAAACATATAAGGAAAAAAGAACTCTTCAAGAATCATTTTTTGAATATTTAATTCTGAAAAATTATTAGCATGAGAGTTGTTTATTTTTATAATTTCAGAAACTTCGCTATAAGATAATTCTGAAAAAGATTCAAAGGTAAAATAAGGTTCTGTTAAGTCCTTGTTTTTAAATAAACTTCTAACTACATAATAATCGTTTATTTGTCGGACGGCATATTCTTCAGCAGAATCTTTTGTTAGATTATTTTTTTGGATTATTTTCTCGTTTAATTTCTTGGTTTCTTCGTCAATTGTTTTTTGGTGAAGATCTTTTTCGGATTTTAATAATAAATGTTCTTTGCTTTTGTTTAGATTATCAACAAACATTGTTTGAGATTCTATAAAATTTTCATCTTCCTGAGTCCAGTATCCGTCTCGAATAGCATCAGCGATTATATTTTCCTTTTTAGGGATACCTCTTTTTAGTGCTTTGTTTAAAATAACACTTTGTTGTTCGGCTGCTAATGTATAATCATTTATAGAAAGATGTTTTATGAAAACATCTTCATTTAAATAAGAAAGAGGAGTAAATCCCTTACCTATATCTAGGAATAATCTTTTGTAAAAATATTCGCTGTCTGGATCATACATCTCCAGAGTCAATATCGCTATTGAGAGAATCGAAATCCTCTTTAGTAGCGTTTGCACTAAAGTACCAAAAGCTAATAATTGCAGTCAGTTTGTCTTTTACGATATCAAAAACATCATGACCGTTTTCGTCAATATCATAATATTGATTAATCTTATCTTCTGAATCTTCTGCATTGAAGAATGGGATTATTTCCTCATCATCATTATTTTGAAAGTGAGATAAGTGAACCACATACCAAAGTATAACTTTGTTTTGAGCCTTGCTGTCTGCGGTATGATTAAACAAAGAGGAGTAGCTTGTTTCCATTTCAACAATATCTCTTCTTTTTTCAGCCATCTCACCAAGGAGTTCCGCCTGCTTGGCTTCGTCTTGTTTGGTTTTCTTTGGTTTTGAACCAAGTCTGCTATATTTATTTTGAAGGTCTCCTAATTCACTGTATCTTCTAGTTAAAAGCTTAGCATCTTCTTCAGTAAGAAGACCACCCGTATCGCTGTACTTTTTGGCAAGCATAGCTTTTGTAAGTATCCCTCTCTTAATGCACTTACTCATTTCTATACTATACTCAATATCTGCTTCCTCAAGATCTTTTCTGTTAGGCTCTTTGATTATGATTCTTACGGGGATAGGCTTCTTCACCATAACCTGTTCGGAAACCTCTTCCATTTTCCCGCTATCTTTATTTTTTTTCTTTTTAGTAACAGTCTCTTCGACTTCGCGTTCGATATCTACACTAAAGCTATATATTTCTTTCATGATGTTTGTTTCTTATAATAATCTTTAAACTTAAATTCTACAGTAAATTTTTCTAAATCTTCATTTTGACCACGTAAAGAGTCATTCCCTAAATCCAAAACTCTTTTTCTAAGGAATTGCATTTTATCATAATCAAAATAATTAGCTTGATCTATTAGACTGTGATATGTTTCAGGAATGGCTCTTTTTAGTTTTGCGAAATTTATATTATGATCATTGTTAAGATCCTCCAAGACAAACAAGAAAGACTTAAACAAATTCTTAATATGTTTTTCGTACCTATCCTGAAGGATTTCCTTATCTTCGTCACTCATTGTAAGCATAATATAATATGCTTAATTATTTTTTTTTCAATAAAAATGTAAATAATTTTACTTACAATCTAATAAAGTGTAATTAATTTTGTGGGTAGTTTATTAACAGATGCTGAAAAAGATGATTTACAGAAATCATTTAATGATCTTCATGATACATTTGCCAGACCTGTTTATTATTTTAAAGAAGCTAAAACAGTAGTTCTGTCCACCAACCCAGGGTTCAACTCAATATACCAACAGAACACATTACAATCTACCACCGTTAAGAATATAATTCAATCAGGAAGTTTTAATGCAAGAATTACATACGATACAGATAGAAGTCAAACACAAGTAAACTCTCCAGAAATTGACTCTCAGTTAAAACTAAGACTTCCAGATGGATATGTTAGAATAAAGGTTGATGCAAGTGGCTACGAAACATTAACCACAACAAAAAGAGTTGACTTTGATAATAGAAGGTTTTCTATAGAAAGCGATGTGAGACCGCATGGTTTATTTGAACCAAATTATTATACTTTCTTTCTTCTTCCTACAGATAAATCTAAATAACATGGCTTTATTACCTAGAGATGTGGTTAGATCGATAAACTCCCAATTACCTAAAGAGATAGGTAAACAGGTAGAAGCGAAGGTTTTAAAAGAATTTGAAATTTTAAAAAATAATATGATTCAAGAATTCGAAAGACATCCAGTAACAAGAGAAATTGATGCTGGTCCGAATGCTACCAATACCAGTGAGACTTTAGGGGGATACGGAAACTTATTTAGTTTTATTGGATTCCAAGAGGGGTCTGATCCTCTTGCAGAAGTAAGGTCAGCTTTAGAAGACACCGTGGTAACTAAGTTAAAATATTCGAACGGGGTTTGGGATTTTATAGTTAGAAGCGGTAAAGATGTTCTAACGAAAGATAAACTATTTTCATTGACTCCGATCCCTTGGGCTCCAGGAAGAAGCTGGATGGATGGAATAGAAACTGGACTTTCTGGACTCGGCTTATACTTATACGACTCAAAGAAAAAATTTGGAGACAATTCAAAGTCTGGGACTGCGATCCAGTTGAAGGGCGGAAAAAAAGCTGAAAAAGCTTTTGGATCAGGATCGACAGGGGGAGCAATAAAATTGCAAAGATCTAGGTATAGAAGAGTTTCTTATATGAGTTCAATTTTAAAAAATTTTAATAAATCCATAGAGAGGTTAAGAAGTACCACTTTATCATGAAAAATAATTTTGGACATGATGCAACGACTAGTTTTACCATGTGGTTTGAACATCATATGTTGGAATACGGGGAGGCGTATCAAAACTTCACAGGAAAACTTTACCATACATCTGATGAACGTCTTCCTGATACTTTTCACAGATACAGTAGTCCTTATAAGCAATGGGTAACCGAAAGTGGAGTCGGGGGAGGGGCATTTGTTCCTACTCATATATCTGGATCAGCAGGAAAGATTGACAAAAAAGACCCTAATAATGGTTATTTCTTTGATTTTAATAATGGTGGAATAGTTGTTACAGGAAACTCTGCTTCAGCAAATATGAACCTTAGCGGATCTTTTTCGGTAAAAGAATTTAATATATATAATACAAATCAAACAGAAGAAGCTTTAATAGTTGAATCTAAATTTGATACTAATAGTAGGTTTTTTGTTCCAGAAAGCGGAATTGCTCCGTATGATTTTGTAACTCCAGCTGTTTTTATAAATAATGAATACATAGAAAATGAACCTTTTGCATTTGGAGGGGAAGACAAAACTGTTTTACATTTTAAATCAGTTGTTTTTGCTGAAAACCTATACCAACTAGATGCAATGCTTTCTTTATTTGCTGATACAAAAAATTCAGTAATACCTCATTTAGACTTTTCATCTCATCCAATTAATGAATATGGAGACCTTAAAACTGGAAAATATTTATATTCAGACCCGACAAAACAAACATTAGAAGCTCCCTTTAATATAGAAAGAGTAACTACATCAAAAATAAGTGAAACTATAAGAAATACAATAGCACCAGGGCTTTTCGTGGGATTTTTAGATTTTGAAATAACAAAACCAAGGTTTCCGAGGGTTTGTTGAATTATTTTAAAGTTAATAAAAAATTTCACATTAAGACAAGTTATCTGTAATTTATGTTAAACCCACATCTTCAAAAAAAATTAAATACTAATAATCATGGCTAGAAACAGAGTAATTTATCAAAGTGAGGCATTATTTGTAAGTCCTAACGCTACTGGGGCTCACTTCATATGTGAGGCTTTAACGACTGGACTTGGACCCACAGGACACGACAATGCAATGTCCACGCCTCAATCACCTTTCGGAGGAAGTGGAAATAGCCCCGACTTCATGGCTCTCGTTAATCCAATTGGATTAAACCAAGACCCCGCTATTACATGGGGATCGCACAAAGCTGGTACTACTTTGGGTGCGATTAATACTGCTACTAAAATCGAAAATGCAGCAAGTTTAGGTCTTAATGATTTAGCTAACCTTAGTGGAGCAGCTCTTGAGGCTTTTTCTGGTGCTTTTGGAACAAGCGTCTATCAATATGGAGGCCCAGTTGGAGGTCTTAAATCAGCAACTCCCCAGACTACTTTTGGTGGCTTGAACAATACTTCTGGCGATGTCATGCTTTATTTCAATCAAGCCGCATGGATTGCAGCTAATACCGTCTACGCTCGCAATGATAATGACCCCGCAGTTGGAATTGCAGATAAAAACGTTGTTGGTTATGGTGTATTTATTCAGCCTTGGAGCGGTACTTACAAAAACTTAATTCAACAAGTCCATAGAGTACAAAGCGCAAACTACAGCTTTACTATTAACAGAACAGATGTAAATACATTTGGTCAATTGGCTAGAATTGATGCGATTGCTCTTGAGCCGCCCACAGTTAATCTTGATTTTACTTACTTCCCAACAGATGGTTTCAACGAAAGAAATCTTGGTTTTTACCTAAAGGGTAACGGTAAGGGTGTTGGAATGGGGACAGCCGATTCTAATTCCGCAACCAATCACTTAAAGAGTGACGCTGCAGGAAAGAACTTCTTCATAGTTACAACTCCAGAATCTACCGATGCTTTCAACACTAACGAAGCTATTGAAAATAGATCTGTTATTGGTTTGGGTAATGGTTTCTTGAGTGATTACACCCTTGAGGCTTCTGTTGGATCAATTCCAACAGCTTCCGCAACAATTGAGCTGTATAATGCTAAATCTGATGCTGGAACTACTGGAGTAACTATACCTGGTGTAAATCTTCAACAAGGAACACCAGCTTCTGGTATTAACTTCAGCTTAGCTCATCCATCTTCCTTAAGAGGAGATGATCAAGGAGCTTCTCCGAGCACAGGTCAATTTGGTTACGCAGCTTTATCTGCTCTAAAACCTGGCGACATTACCTTGGAGCTTCCTAACGAGTTATCAATGTTCTCAAAGCTTAGCGGAGAAGGAGCTATTCATATTCAGAACTTTAGCTTAAGCTTACCACTAAGCAGAAGCCCAATTGATAGACTTGGAACTAGGTTTGCATTCTCTAGAGTTGTTGACCTCCCAGTAGTTGCTACAATGAGCGTTAGCGCTTTGATGTCGGAAATTGGAACAGGTAACCTTGCTCTCATCCTTGATGACTGTAAGGAGCATGATGTCAAGATCAAAATGAAGGGTGGAGTTCCTTGTGTGGGGGGAGAAACATTCGACGCTTTGGATATTGACTTCAAGGGTGCTAGAATAGACAGTGAGTCTATTTCCTCAGACATTGGAAGCAACAAGAGTGTAGACTTCACATTCACCACTCAAATTGGTGGACCAGAAGACTTACTTCATGGAGTTTTCATATCTGGAGCTAACTCTAACGTTATCCCAGAGCATTACAGCATTCCTAATAGATAAAAAATCTTTTAGCCCGCTCTCGAAAAAACCCCCTTGAAAAAGGGGGTTTTTTTGTTTTTAAATAGTCGAGAAACTATTTATAGATAGTTCTCTTGTTTTAGGTGTAATTTCCAGTAAGGAATAAGGAAAAAATGCCTCTCAAAATACCAACAGTTCAAACGGGACTAGAAAAGTCCATCAGAAATGCGGTTAAAAATGTAAGCGCTAGGGGTGGTCTTAATTTATCAATAAATGATAGGAATTTCTCTAGACCCTTAGGTAAAATAACTGGATCTGTTAGTGAATTTAACAAATCGCTAGAAGCATCTAATGCTCGTGTTTTGGCGTTTGGAGCCTCCGTGGGCATGATTCAAGGAGTGCAAAAAGCATTCGCATCCTTAGTCACAACAACTATAGAAGTAGAAAGAAAACTTACCGAGATAAATGTTGTAATGGGATTAACTAATTCCCAATTAGAAGATTTTGGAAAAAGTTTATTTAAAGTCGCTAAAAATACCGCACAAAGCTTTGATACAGTAGCTAATGCAGCAACAGAACTAGCAAGACAGGGTTTGGGAGTCGAAGAGACATTAAGGAGAGCAAATGATGCATTGATATTAACACGCCTAACTGGGCTAGATGCAGCAGCTGCTGTTAGTGGTTTAACGGCGGCATTAAATACATTTAATAAAGCGGGATTAGATTCGACTCAGATATTGAGTAAAATGGCTGCTGTTGATGTTCAGTTTGCAGTAAGTACTGAAGATTTAATAGATGCGGTTTCTAGAGCTGGAGCGGTTGCAAATGATGCTGGAGTAAGTTTTGATGAACTTTTAGGTGCAGTTACTGCGGCTCAGCAAATGACAGCTAGAGGAGGTAAGGTAATAGGTAATAGTTTTAAGACTATCTTTACAAGAGTACAAAGGTCCAGTACTATAAAAAGGCTTGAAGAGTTGGGTATAGCTGTAAGAGACATACAGGGTAACACTCTTCCCGCAATTAATGTTTTGCAGAATTTAGCAAAAACTTACGATACATTAGCAGATACAACTAAAGCAGCAGTAGCAGAACAGGTTGGTGGAGTATTCCAAATAAACATACTAAAAGCGGCAATAAAAGATTTAAGTGCAGAAAATAGTATCTTGGCTAGAGCTACACAAATCTCAGCACAAGCAACAGATGAAGCATACAAAAAGAATGAAATTTTAAATAGATCTTTATCCGCCTTAACTTCTCAAGCAGCAACTAGTATAAAGGAACTATCTGGAGTGCTTGGAGAAATAGCTTTTGCAGATCAAATAAGAGATTATCTAACTTTCATAAAAGATCAAGTTTCTTCTATATCAGGTTTTATAAGCCAAAAAGAAGGAGAAAGTGCAGGCTCAGATTTTCTTAAGGGTGTTATACGTGGAATTGGTAATGTTTTATCTGGACCAGGGTTATTTCTCACATTATCTATATTGGGAAAATTGTTCGTTAAAACTTTTTCATTTTTAGCTGGTAGTGGAAAAGAGCTTTTGGGGGTTGTTTCAGCCGCCGAAAAGCAAAAACAAATACAAACAGCTATAGTAACTGTTTTAAATGAAAATAGTGCTTTACAAAAAAGAATACTTTCGCAAGAAGGAAATAGAGCAGCTCAAGAAAAAACCATCTTAACTATATTACAACAACAAGCAAGAGAACAAGCAAAAATAGCAGCAGCAGCCAGGGCTGTTGCGCCAGGAATATCTCGTGCTGGATTTGGTGGAGACCTAAGAAAAACAAGGAGCGAAGGGCATATTCCAAACTATGTATCACCCTCAGAACGCGCTAGCGAGAAAAAGGGAGCTAGAAAAGCGGGGTATACACCTGGTGCAGTTAAAAGTATGAACCTCAAAGGTGAGGGAAGAATTATCTATAATACAGCTGAAACTGTTAAAAGGTTTAGTGGGCTATCGCAACCAGCAATCATGCCCCCTCAGTCAAGCAGGGCTGGCAGAAAGTATAAAAAAGCATTTACTGATGTTCATGGAGTAGACCCTTATGCAAATAGAGGGTATATACCAAATTATGCAAGAGGAGGCAGAACTCCTATGGTATATAAGCCAACCCCCTATAATTTGGCACATGGTCTTATATACGGAAAAAGAAGAGCTTTAAATCTTGATACTGGTGGAGGTAGACTGCTGAAAGATGCATGGCACTCATCAAAGCCCGCCTTGTCTACTAGTACAGAGCTAGACTCCATAAGAACAATTATTTATAAAAAATTTCTATCCAAAAAAGACCCAACATTTATAAAACAAGTTGAAGACGCTATGGCTGCCTTTGGAAATACTGTGCCAAGTGCATGGTCTAGAGGTAACGGTTATATTGACGGGATGCTTCTTGATTTAAATATGAAAAGGGCTCAGGCAAGAGGGTTAAGCAGTTATCAAAAACTGCCACCAGGAAGAATGCTTGGACCTCAGGATCCTCTCATGGGTGGAGCAATGAGTCAAGGCATGATTCCGAATTACATGAAAATGCTAGGGCTTAAAGAATTGATGTCTAAAGCTGGTGGCGCTGCAAAAAGTTTAATAACTACACCTTTTAAAGACGCTGGGACTCTTATTAAAGGTGGGTACAAAGGAATCATGGGTGTCGAGCACATGCTCAGATCTGGAATTAAAGGAACATATAAAGGTCTTCAGTTTGGAGAAAAGATGATAAGAGCGGGCCTAGGAAAAGGTTTTGACTTCATGAAAAACTTTCCTCGTACAACCTTATATGGAGGCGGGGGAGGAGCAGGCTTTGCTTTTCAAGATCAGATAATGGCTGCGATTCAGAAATACGGACCCAAAGCTCTTGAAATGGGCTCGAAAATAGGCAAAGGAGCTTTAGATATATTCCAAAATCCAACAGCTCATGTAGATTTAATATCTGCTGTGCTTGGCGGGGTTATTCCAGCTGGCGTTTTAGGATTCACTTTATTAGACGATGTCTTAAGGGTAAGAAAAGATGAAAAAGCAAGACGGCTCAAAGCAGAGAAAAAAGCCGCAGCTGAAAAACTAGGAAAAGAGTTAAAAGAAGGAGGAAAACATAGAGGTAATTTAATGGTAAGAGATCTTCCCCCAGAGTTACAAAAAATAGCTATGGGAAGAATGAAAATAATGAATCCCCAGGTTGGGCCAGGAGGTCCTAGAAGCACTAGTTTCGTTCCTAAATCTATATTAGATGAATTAGGTTTAGCCAGCGGATTTGTACCTAATTATGCGCTGAATATAGCTAGACTTCAGGAGTCTGCGACGTATGTGCGCGGAAAATTAAACCCGAAGCAAGCTAGATCGCAAGGAAGGTTAAAGGATTTTATATTAAGAAGAGCTAAATTAAATCCTGAAGCAAGAGAGTTTGAGCCGCCAAAGTTTGACTTAACAATGGCTAGAGATGGAAAGCCTGTTGGGTCTTTAGATAATCCTACTGCATCTAGAGCTAGAGCAGCCGTAATAACATCAGACGGAAAAACTCACTTGGGATTTTGGCATGATGACATAAGAGATGATTTAGCTAGGCGAAAAATTGATTTAAAGGGAGCAAAAGATTTAGAGCTCTTATGGGCTAATAAAGGATTTATTCCAAATTATTCAGCTTTTCATTTTGATAAAAATCTTCCTATGTCGATGCCAAAAGCGGGGGATCGAATAACATTTTTGAAAGCTTTAGAATTTATGCCTGAGCATAAATTAGCACAAGCGATGGATTTATTCCTAAAGGAAACGCAAATGGGGCTGGACATGAAAGCATCTTATCCAGGAATGCCGATAAAAGATTTCAAAAAACATTTTGGCGGAAGTTTAAGTTTAGACATGGGCTTAAATTATTTAAGCGATAAAAGACAAAAAGAAATATTAAGGAATCCTGATGTAATGAAGTCTTTCTACAGATATCTTACTGGGAAATCTAGTTCTATAGGAATAGAAAGTGCGCTAACAGCAGACGAGAGAAAATATTTTCTGGATAAATACGGAATGATCCCAAGGATGAAAAGTGTTGAAGATGGCTTTGGGCAAACGAAAAAAGACAGATTGAGTTTACTGAGGGAGGATTTCTTGAGAGCGGGAGAAGGTCCAGGAGGAGGAAAAAAAGGATCGGTAAGAGGTTATATTCAGGAAGCCTTTAAGCAATCAAGAGGAAAACAGAATATTGAAAAACTGCTTGCCCAAAATCAAGCTTTAGCGCCTCCTCCTGTTTTAGGTTTACCTTATGACCCCGAAAGAAGTTTAACTTTTGAAGAAAGGCGGAGGAGGCTTTACTATAAGCTTGCACGCTCCAACCCTGATGTATTAAATACTTTGCATAAAGTATATGGTTCTGGTATGAGCAGAACTCCGAAATCAGGATCACTGGAGGGTATTGATATGATTATAGATAAAGAAGGTAATGCTAAAAAAATAAGAAATCGATTTGGTGATATAAGCGGAAGATTTAGAGGGGTTGATGCTGACATTGCTCTTCAAAGAAAAATAGAAGCCCAACATCTCGAAAGCCAATCTAGAGAAAACAAACGCGCGGCAGTACCTGTAGCAAATCAAGTAGCATTAAGACAAATGCTAAAAGAAAATGCCACAGGTAGTTCTATGATTAATCAACGAGCTTTCGATGATTTTGAAGATATCCTTAAGGACGATAGGACAACAACACGTGAAGCGGAAAAAATGATGTCTGGAAGGTTCCAGAAAAGCGATGTTATTGATGAAATAATGAGGGAGAGAGGAGTTCGTCGCAAAAACCTTTATGGAGAAAATTTTAGTAAATTAGGAAGGAGACCCTTAATAAGGGATAAGAAAAATATAAACTTAAATGCTCTTCCTACATTAGATGATTTATTGGCATTAGGTAAAGAAGGAGGGTTACCAAAAAATATCCCAGGATTACCTTCTATGCGTGAATTGTTAAACATGAAAAGGTTTGGGCATAGCCCCAAAAATCTATCAAATTTACCTACTTTAAAAGAGCTTTTAAAACTTAGAAAATTTAGGAGTTTTGGGAACATTCCTAATTTTGCATTAAGAATAAATACATCTAAAATAAAGCCAATATCTAAACCTCAAGGAAGAATACATGGAAGTAAATATGATGAAACTATAGGCTTGTCTCAATTAGATGAAATTTTACGAGCAAGAACTTTTTCATCAATAAAATACAGACCTAAAGGACAAGACATTGAGGAGCTTGTTTTATCTAAAGCCAGAAGCGGAGTACATCAATACAAGAAAGGCAAACCCCCACCCAAGGGATACGAAAGTTGGAATGAATTCGATTTAGCTACTGGAACAAGAGTGATTCATGCAAGTTCTGCTGGTAAAGGTTCTGGGGCATATAGAAGATTAGCTCTAAATAGAGTTCACAGTGTGGTGTCTGGAGGAAAGCATTATAGAGTTGATCCTTTGATGGCTAGTCATGGGCTTATTCCTAATTTTATCAATATAAATCCTGCATTTTCTAAATTCAGGAAAATGGGATCTCAATCAATGCCATCTTCTGGAGGAGGTCCAAGATTGGGAGCTTTTTCAGACTCAGTGAAATATAGTAGCAATAATTTAGTAGATACATTTGCTAAGGGAATTTTAAATGGAAAGCTAAAATTAAGTCAAGCATCAAAAGAAATAAAAGAAACCGCTTCTTTTGTTGGTGGTAAAAGCGGATTTGAGTTATTGCAATCATGGAGTAAACTTTTAGGAAATAAAACATTTAAATCAAAAATAAATAAAGGCATGATGAGCTCAGGGCTCATTCCTAATTTTGCAAATCTTGGAAAATTAATAGCAGCTCATAATGCCAAGAAAAGAGCCAATTTAGCTATAAGAGAGCCAGCGGTTCAGCTTGGCGTGGTAGGAATACATCCTGGAAAAAACCCATTGACAGATAGTTATATAAAAGCTTACAAGCAGGGGAAAATAACCGAAAAAGAACTTTATGAAATGATGCGGGGTCAAGCTGCTATGCTAAGAGGTCAACCAGGAAAGTTTGAGGCTCAAATGGACTATGTTGCAATGAATATAAAAAATGCTCCAGGTCAGATAAGAAGAAAAAATATTAATGACATGAGATCTGGAGCTACAGATGCATTCAAGGGATTCCTTCCAAATTATGCAAGCCTTTTTTCGGAAGGCGCATCTAAAATATTATCAAAAAATCCTGAATATGGAGCAGCCGTAAAAGACGCAATATCTAGGGAAGCTTCTTTTGGCTTAACTCCCAAGGTTGTGCAGGCGCCTTCTTTAAAAAGCTCAACTAACCCTGGTCTTGCCGTGGTAAATCAAGAACAAGAAGGTGGGTCTTTAGCTAAAGCTAGAACCTTACATGGAGGGTTAAACCCAAAACAAAAAAGCGGTGTTCCTAATTATGCTTCACCAGTCAGAAGCATTGGTGGCGCTGAAGTAATGTCGATGAGGGCTGGAGTAAGGCAAGCTATTAGCATGGATGGTTTAAAAGCTATGCAGGATTCCTTTTATAGGGCCGCCTCTGCTATAGATAAAATGACCGCCTCAACACAGAGGGGAAGGCAATTCTTAAAGGCGTTGTCAAAAGAATACGGAAACAATGCTAACCTAATTAAGGAAGCAAATATAAGAGAAAAAGCTAAGTCAAGAGGTTTAACCTCAAAAGATGGGATTGAGAGAAACCAATTCGCCAGACAAATGTTCAGGAAAGATGCATTAAAGGAAATAGCTGGCACTAAAGGGCCGCTTGGTACATTAGCATCAAACTTATTGCAAACACGTGGAGGGAAATTTGAAGAAGCATTACTATTCCAACAAGGTGTGGCTAAAAAATCTGGAGATAAAGAAACCTTAAACGCATTAAGAAAACTAGATAGCGCAATGGAAAAAAGCGCAAGGAATGCGATGGATGGTCCAAAAAATTCCGCCAGAATGATAGAAAGAGCTTTAAAGCAAAATCAAGGAGAACTTAAAGCTTTGGAGAAATTTCAAGGAACGGGCGGATTCAACAAGGGTACAGCTTCTAAGTTTTTTGCTCAAGAGTTTATAAGGGCTCGTGATCCTAATTTCACTGGAGGTCAAAGAGAAGCTAATAGCATAATGGCTATGATGGGAAAAGCTGGACAAAAGGAGTTCAGAAATTTTCTTCAAGAAAAAGGGGTAATGTCTTCAAATAAAGCCCTAGCTTCAGCTGGATTACAGTCTGGTCAGTTTAGACAATTAGTTGGAGGACCTGCTGGAACCTCTTCAATAGCAGCAAATCAATTTATAAGACAATTAGGTGATTTTCAAAAAGCTTTAGAAAAAGGAGACAAAAGAACTGCTAGAGCTTTAGAAAGATCACTTCTTTCAGGTGCCGTAGGAATAGGTAGAGATAGTCAATCAGCTAAGCAATTACAGCAACTAGTGCAAGCATCAAAAGATAATGCTAAAGAAAATGCGAAAAAAGTAAACAATACAGCCGCGCAAACAGCCGCAAGAGATAGATTAAGAGGTCAAGCTGGCGGAGGTATGGCTGCTAAATTTTTCAGCAGTATTTTAGGCAATCAAATAACGGGATCATTTATGTCTGGTGCATCTGGGGCTGGCCTTAGGGGGTCTGGTTTTGGAACTGGAATAGCTAACAGGGCAGGGAGGGTGAGTGGATCACTTATGGGTGCTGCTAGAAATTTTGGAACAAGTGGTGCTCTTGGTAAATTTGGTGGGCAAATGGGGTTAGGAATGTCTTTTATTGCACCAATGGTTGCTGGCATGGTGTCAAACAAACAAGATAGAGCTGAAAGAGCTGTATTTAATAAGCAAACAGGATCGTTTGAAGTGCAAGATAGAGGTGGCGATGTAGCTTCTAGTGTACTAATGGGTGCTGGTCTAGGGGCTTTGTTTGGTCCAGCGGGAATGATAGTTGGTGCCATGGGTGGATTTTTCGCATCAATGAAAAAAGCAACCCTAACGATTGATGAGCAAATCAGGATGAGGGAAAAGGAGATTGCGGTAATAGGTCAAAATGTTCAAGCCACTCAAAATATACAAAATTTGCAAAATGCAAGAAGGGCGGCTTTTGAAAAAGGAAACAAAGGAGAGACCGCTAAACTTGATGCAATGATAAACAGAACTCTAGCTGGGATTACTGACAAAGAGGTTCTTAATAAGGTAGCCATAGCAGCTGGAAACGAAGACTCTATGGCTGTTTTGCAAAAAGAATTGCAAGATCAAATGACTATAGCCACAAGCACTCAGAATTTTGGAATGGCTATTAAAAATAAAAATTCTAGAAATGCTGGTGTTGCAATAGGATCAATTATAGCACAGGGGATTAGAGATGGAGACACCGATGAAAGTGAGGCTCTCGCTCTACTATCTAATATAAGGAAAAATGTAGAAAGTAGAAAAAGAACTGGAGCAATGCTTAGTACTGAGCAGATGAACGAGATCAGAACCAAAGCTGAAGGCAGGCAGGGCATGACAAGCATGGGAACTGTTGGGGGTGGTCTTGCGGCAGGGCTTGTTACGGCAGGTGTTGCTACTAGTATGAGTGGTGTTGGCCTCCCCCTTGGTTTAGTTATGACTGCAATTGGTGCTGCCTTAGGAGCTGGAGCGGGCCGTTACTTCGAATCAGAAAACGCTCAAAATACACTCAGGGAAGCGCAAGCCATGGGTGTAGACGAAATCATGCAATTTGATAAGTTGGTTCAGGCTGGGGTTATAACCGAATCAGCCATGAACTCTATGGTTGCTGCATTTAAAGAAGGCGAAGTGGGAATCGAAGACATTGCAAGAGAGGCAGAATCAGCAGTAAGAGATTTTAATAATGTTAGAAAAGCTAGTGAATCTGCATCCAAGGCACTATTTAATCTTGATAAAAAATTAAAATTAGCTTTATCGAGAATGACTTTAAAACTTGAGGTTGAAAAAATACAAAATTCTGCAGCTATTCAGGCAGAAAGTTCTAATACTCAATTTTTGTCTCAGTTTATGTCTCCAACTCGTGCTTCTGAGTTTATGGCTAATCAGCAGAGCGGCATACTTTCTAGAGAAGTAGGATTTAAAATGGATGAATTTGCTGGTCAAGCAGATATAGATTTTCTTAGAAAGTTTAATTCAAGTAGTATGAATTTAACATCAGTCACGCCTAGACAAAAGCAGGACTTAGTGGATGCGGTAGAAAGACGAGGAATTGGAATTGCGGAAGATTCTATCGCCTCTAGAGCTTTCAGGGGAACAATAAAGGATCAAACACTTACGAGAGATCAAGTAAATCAACTCGCTTCAATTGTCGGAATTAAAGATAGTCCATATGGAGATCAAGTGGATGTAATGCGCACCATGCCATTCAATACTCAAAACGGAGTACGAACATCTCCTCTATTTACCACATTTAATCAACTGGATGCAGGAAAGAAAGATGAAGCTAGAGGTAAAATTGCTAATATTTTAGGAGTAAGCTCTGATCAAGATATATCTGCCGCATTGAAACAGGTTGATTTGTTTAGCTCAGTCAACACTAGGAACCTTGATCCTAAAACAACCCGAAGAGTTGATTTTGAAGATTCAATTATTGGGCGAGGTGGAGCAATTGAATATGATTACTTAGCGCAATTTAATAAAAAAGATGCCGAAGCGGCAGATGAGCTACTGGAAGAAAGAGATAGGCAGAAAAAGGTACTTGAAGCTCAAATAACAGCAATGAGAAAAGGTGCTAGTATACAAATAGCACAAAACAGAATACAAGCTAAAATACAAGAAGATCTTGAATTAATGCAAGCTCGTGTAAGAACTAGAAATATTGATAGAGAAACATCATTAATAAGAGAAAAGGGAGATAGTACGGGTAGGGTTAGTAATTTTAAAGCTTTAACTAGTGAAAGGTTTAGGGGCTCAAGGGATGATGCTTCTGAGGCAGCTAGACAAAAAGAATTAAGGAAAAAAATATTTCAGGAAGAATTAAAAATTCAAAAAGCAGAAAATCTTGAGACATTTAAAAAAGAAGCGGAAAGGTTGATGTCGGAAAAAAATCTAATAGATGCATTAAATAATCTAAGAGATACCATTTCACCGATATTAGATATCGCTGCATCCGAAAGCGGTGGTCCAAAAACATCTACAGCACAGATGGTTCCTAGTTCGCCTTCTGGCGCTGGCGCTGGCGCGGGTGGTGGGTCTGGCGGTAGGTCTGGTGGCGGCTCATCTTCTACAGTTTTAAATGCCAATATAAATGTTTCTACCGCAGACAAAGCTTTAGCTGCAGGCGACAAAATAGCAAAAAGAACTGCATCCATAGATGAACTTCAAAAGCAAGTAGATGCTAAAGCAAACGAGGTAAGAACCAAAAGAGCGAAATTAGATTTTTCAAAAGCAAGGGTTAAGCCCGTGGAGGAACATCTTAATCGATTATTTCACCTTGCAATGCAACCTTATGATGGTGCCTCTGGTACTCATGCTGGGCAAGGAGTTTTTAAGGATAGTGAGATGTTTAATGCTCAGGAAAAGTTTATTAAAAAGTATGCAGATCAAATAGCTAAAGATACTGGAAGGGGTGATATTCTTTTTGATGAGCATGGTCACATTCGCCCCCTACAGTCAAATCCAGTAAGGAGATCTGGGCAAGTACTTGACCCCGCAACTGGAGCAGGAAAAGGAAGTGTGCAATTATTAGAGGAGTACAAAGATAGCTTGAAGGCAAACTTGAACATAAAAGGACAAACAGAAGGTTTAGCTACTGCAGAAAAAGAACAAAAAACACTTGAAGCTCAATTATTAGCATTGAAAGACGAGCAAGGAAGAGCCATAGCCGCAAGAAATGCAATGCAATCAGGGCAAGCTAGAGATGATATAGCCCAAAAGCTAAAAGGTCAAACTGTAGATATACAAAGCATTGATATTGGAATGACTAATCTAATGCTATCTGCTATAGATTCAAGCGGAAGTATAGAATCAGCTTTAGAAGAAGTCAATAAAGCAGTCACAATTGCTGGAAACAATGATCCAGTTGGAATTTTAGCGGAAAAAGCCCAAGGCCTCAAATCGATATCTGAGCAAATGAATCAAGGTATTCGAGAAATGGAAAGAAGATTTAATTTGCGTGAAGCCAAAATTGCTGTGGAAGACTTTAGTAAAACATTAAAGTTTTTTGATTATAGTAGAAGTACATTTTCTGAAATAAATGCATTGTCCAATGCAGATATTAATGCTCAATCAGCTAGCTCTGCATTAAGGAATGCAAGTGGTCAAATTCAAAGGCAAAAAGAATTTGAAACAATAATGGGCGACCCAACTGCAACTAATTTACAAAAAGCGGAAGCTAGAATAGCTTTAGAATCTCAAACAATAGGAACTCAGTCACAAAGAGATAGGTTTGTTCAAATAAGTCAGGAGGAAGCTGACTTGTCTGCCCAACTTACTACAGCTCAATTTCAAAAAACAGAAGCTATCGCCAACAAGGATAAAGCGGCTGAAAATAAGGCAAATAAGACAATTACAAGTCTTGAATCACAACTAAAAGTACTTAATAAAAATGCTGAACTTCTTGCTCTCGCTATGCAGAGAACAACCCCAAGAGGAGAGGGGCGAGTAGTTGATGAGATTAGAACTAATTTAGGTAATGGCCTACAAGGAGGTTTTGCTGCAGTAGAAAGCTCTGCTGAAGGTATATACACAAGACTAGGGCAAGACATGCCGTATGCTATGAGAAACGGCATGGTTGATGCAATGCAAGCTGCTCTTAGTGGAGCAGATGATTTATCAGGAAAGTTGTCTCAAATAGGAATATCTTTCTTGCAAATGATACAGAGGGCTTTCCTTGAAAGTGCTGCTAGCAGAGTAGTTGGCGCAATTGGCTCTGTTACTGGTCTAGGTAGAGCCGAAGGAAATAGCGGAGGTATCGTTAGTGGAGGTAGTGGGGTTAAGGACGATGTCCCTGCGATGCTAATGGGAGGAGAGTATGTTATTAAGAAATCATCTGTTGACAAATATGGGGTTAATTTCCTAGAACAGTTAAACAATGGAACCCTAACTGGATATAGAAACGGAGGAGGTGTAAACTTGGCAATAGGTGCTCCTAGGGCAGCTGAAAGAGAAGAGTATACAGATGAAAATAAAGACGGAAATGTAACTAGATATAGAGTTAAGAAAAAAGAAGTGGGAATTAATCGAGCATTAACTGGTTATGCAATATCTAAAGACAGAAAAATACAAGAATTCTTTAGAGATCAAGAAACGCAATTCAATGAAGACTTGTCAACAAAAAGACAAGAAGAAATGCGAGCAGAAAACAAAAAAAGAAGAAAGAAGGCTGAAAAAAATGCCTTATTAGGAATAATTTACGGAATAGTCGGAGGCGCTCTTTTAAGCAAAGGTATAGATTTTGCAAAGAATAAATACAAGCAATCCTCTTTTGGTCAAAGACGTTTCGATAAAAAAACCGCAAAAGATTTACAAACAAAAGGGACTACAAGCATTCCAGGCGGAAGCTTGACTGACAAATTTGAGTCTCCTTCGGATAGAGCTAGAGTACAGCAATTCTATCAAAACATGTTAACTAAGCCTGATCAAAACGGGCAAGTTGCAGGCCCAATAGTAACGGCTAGAACAATGTGGCAGAACAACCAAGGAGGGTCGCTAGATGCTAACAAGGTTGAATTAAGGAGGAATAAAGGCGGTGGAGTTCCCGCAAGACTCACAGGGGGCGAGTATGTCATGAGCCCATCAGCAGTAAAAACATACGGAGCCTCAATGATGAAAAGTATCAATAACGGCTCTTACAATGCTCCTTCCTCTTCGGGCTCTTCTAATCAACCCCAAAACACCGTAACTCATGGCGATGTAAATATTTCCATTAATGTTTCAGACAATGGAAGCACGACAACCACAGCAAGCAACCCATTAAATACAAGAGAATTTGCAAGCAAAGTAAAAAATGCCGTAATTGAAGTTATAGGAAAAGAAAAGAGGGTCGGAGGGAAGTTGCGATAAATGAAAGGGTTTGTTCATAACGCAGACCAAGCTGTTTATATTAATGGTCTGCAAATGTCAGGTATTTCTTCTATGGATGCAACCTATACAATACCAGCAGAAGAAAATAATTTCTTAGGATATGTAGGCCCTGCAGATTTAATACAAAATGCACCTGGTGTGGGTAATTTTTCATTCCAAAGGGTTATGATGTCTAGTGATGAGCCTATAACAGAACTCCTCTTAATGGACGATGGTTTTGACGGAGGCATAGAGTTCAATTCGCAGGAAATAAATTTTCAAAGTGGTTATATAAATTCTTACGAATGTTCATTTGCGGTTGATAGTTTACCGCAATCAACAGTATCAATATCCGCATATGGAGAGGTTGGGCCATCTGTCGTAAAGCAAAAAAGCACAACCAATCAGAAAGAACTTTTTACTCCAACAAGCAGCGGTATTAGTATTGATTTCGACGGCAGACAAACTAATAGAGTTACAAGCTTTTCTTTTTCTATGAATTTGGATCATAAACCAGTTTATAAAATAGGGTCTATATTTCCATGTGAAGTGGTTTTGGGAACACCAATAAGACAAAGTTTTTCTATAGAGATAGATGTTGACGATTATCAAACCAGACCCGTGTATGATTACATGAGAACAGGTATACACTTCGAAGATATTAAGGTTATTTTAAAAGATCAATGTGATCAAAGCAGGCAAATAGAATACAACTTTAATGATGCACATCTTTTATCTGAACAATTTTCTACAGATGCTGATAATAACACTACGGTGAAATTAAATTATGCTACAGTTTCAAGGTATAAACCAAGTATAATATACAGATGAAATATATAAGGCATCAAGAATGTGAGGTTGAGATTAATCAACAAAAAATATTTGCAAAAAGTGCAAGGCTTACTGCTTCATCGAGCGCGACAGAAGAGCGTGTTTACGGTGGAGATTTAAGATATTACACTGCTTCGTCTCCCCTTTCAGCTTCTGTTGATTTTAATTACTATATAACAGGTAAAGAGGATTTTATAGGAAATTTAACTGGAGAGCTACCATGCTCTGGCAGGTTTTGCGGTATAGAGTTTTCTGGTGCATACCTTTCTAATTATTCTATAAGAATTGAAGCTTACAAGCCCGTCGAGTTTAATGCGACTCTTTCTATATACAGCGGATACAGGGGCTTAACAGAAACTGGATCATTTGGAGGGGCATCAACTGGGTTAGCGAATGGAGCTTATACCGAATTAATAAATTTTAATCAAAATAGTATTGGAATAGATTTTCCTCAAACAATAACTTATGATGTCGATTGTCAGAGAACACCTAATTACATAATAGGTTCAGAGTTCCCTGAAGATGTAAGATACGGATCTGTAAAAAGAAGAATGTCTGTAGCTGGAGAAAATATTGGTGCTGTTATAAATTTTTCAGGTAGAGATTTTGGAGAAATACTAGTGTCACCCAGAAATATAGACTATGCAGCAAGAGGTCAAACCTTAAGATGTAAAGGCATAATAAATTCTCAAAATTTATCTATGTCTTCTAACGGATTACTTGCTGGTTCAGTGGAGGTAATGGAGAGCTTGAGATGATGTTTAATAGTGGACATTTTTGGAATCTAGAAAAAGATTTTTATAGCGAATCAACGAATGCTAGCCCCTCAAACTACAACTCGTACAAAGAATTTATTACAGGCTCAAAAGTAGATAGTGTATTGAAAAATTTTGAATACGAAGATCCTTTTAATTTTGTACCCTCTTATGGTTCGTCAGCTTCTGTTGGTTTTTATTCTAATATAAATGAATTTGGAGATAATTATATCAACTCTAATCAGGGTGGAGTATTAAACAGGGTAGCTCTTAGTCTTGATTTAAATTTTACAAACAGAGGTAATGCGGAATCAGAGAGAATAATAAATTATATAAAATCTAAAGAGGGGGGAGAAAAATTCATATTTCAACCAACTCCCAATGCAGGACTCTCTCCACAAGATGCCTATAAATCTTTGTATTCTATTCAACCATATTTCGCTCAAGAATTTTCTTGTGACAATATTGATATCGAGCACGAATATATAGATCACAATAATATTTCATTATCATTCACTAATGAAGATTACTCACAATTTTCTGTTAGAAATTTATTAAGAGTAAATAGCATGCCTCAAGAGAAAAAAGACATAATAGATGATTATTCTTCTAGATACCACTTGGACATAGAGCCTTCTTATACCATAAAGAGAGACGAGCCACTTCATTTAACTAGATTTAGATTTAATAGCTCAAGAACTCATGATGGCGAAGGTGGTGTAAATAGATCTCAAACAAATATAGAATTAAATTACAATGGAATTACTGATGAAATATTATTAAAACTATTAGCGTTCTTTTACTCAAAACAAGGACACGAAACATTTACATTTACCCTTAAAGAACCAGAAGAAAAAACATTAAATTTTTTCTGTCACACTGTTCAGCATACATATTTATTTAAAAACTCAAATGATTTGACGGTTACACTAGAGGAAGATTACATAAGAAGGAGATTAAATTGGGGGTATTGATCGAAAATAACTAATTACAATTTATTATAATAAGACATGGCTTTCAAGAAAACAGAGAATATAAATCAAGAAATTTTTGGAAATAGCAAAAGTTTAATGATTACTTTATGGGAGATATCTCAAATAGCGAATAGTGATGAAGTTATAAGGTTCCATGGAGGCGTTAATAATATGCATTACTCTTTATTTTTTGATAGTAAGGAATATTTTTATATACCATATGAAGGCTCTGATTTTAGTACTAGATCTGACGGAGGATTGCAAAGACCAAAAATAAAAATTATAAATTTTTCGGGGTTTTTATCTAGATATTTAATCGGAAAAGATGATATGCTTAAAGCTAAAGTAGTTCGAAAGAGAACTTTCTTAAGGTTTCTCGATAAGGAAAACTTTTTGGATTACGACAACGAGAGGCAATATTGGGCAAAGGAAGGTGTTAACCCAGACCCATCATCAACATTAAGACCTGATGTTTGGTATATAAATCAAAAAACTGAAGAAAATAAATATTTTGTAGAATTTGAATTATCAAATGCTTTGGACCTAGAGGGTGCGACTTTACCAAGAAGACAAATTATAAACAATTATTGCACATGGAAATATAGAGGTAAAAACTGTGGTTATAATGGAAACCCTTGTGCTGATTATAATAATGTTAAATTTGATAAAACTTCTTTAAATCCAAGAGGTTTATGGCAGGAAGGTCAATCCTATGCTCAACAAGATGTTGTTTATCTTGTTACAGAAGAGGGGAATGACACCAGAAATGTAGTATATATATGTACAGAAGCTCACACAGCAACTCCGCAAACAAAACCGTCAGTAAATACAAGCAAATGGGTAACAGATGCTTGCTCTAAAACCTTAACTGGTTGCAAATTAAGATTTCCAGTGTCCTGGAAAGAAGGTATTCCTTTTGGTGGGTTTCCAAGTAGTAGAATATTTTAATGACAAAAAAAATTATAGATGAAATCAAGTTAATATCTAGGAATAATGAACCTTTTGAAGCTTGCGGTTTTATTTTAAAAAAAAATAAAAAATATTTAACAGTGGAATGTGAAAATATTTCCGAAAATCAAGAAACTAATTTTGAAATATCAAGTAAAGAGTATTTATTTGCATTTAAAAATTATGAAATAATTTCCATTTTTCACTCTCATGTTATAGGTGATGAAACCTTCTCCCAAGAAGATTTAAATATTTCAAATGAGCTGGATATACCAATTATAGTGTACAGCCTAAAAACAAATAATATAAATTTCTACAACCCATCAAAAAAAAGACACAAGAAAATTAATTCTTTTTTTCAAAAAGAAGGTGCTGTTGTTGTGTAAATTATATTAAGGCATAAGGATATGAATGTTTTTTTACATGGCAAGCTGGGGCAGAAATTCGGCAAAGAATGGAGTTTAAATATTAAAACTCCAAATGAAGCATTGAGAGCAATAGATGCAAACACCAGTGGTTTCTTTAAGTATATTGCGGATAAAGAAAACCAAGACATAAAATACAGGGTTTATATAGATAAAAATCCAGTTATGTGTTCTGAAGAGATGGGAATCGACATTCAAAATAAAAAAGATTTACATTTCTTTCCTATAGTAAAAGGAAAAGATCGAAACGGAGATATGATGATGTATGGTGGAGCTGGAATGGCTGCGGGCTGGGGACTTGGGGAATGGGGGGCATCCATGGGAGACACTTGGTACGGAAACTTAACATCGTGGGTTGGAGATCTAGTTTTTGAAATTGGTGCTGCTGTTTTTTTGCAAGGAGCTATAGGTGGACTAATGGATGATCCTCCACCGCCACCCACGGAACCGCAAGGACCTACACAAAAGAACACCAGCTCTTATATATTCTCAAGACCTCTTAATAACACAGTCCAAGGTGCTCCAGTTCCTTTGGGATACGGAAGATTAAGGGTCGGAAGTCATGTGATATCCTCGTCAATATTGAACTGTAGATTAAACGCGTTTGATAGTGTAGCAGGCGAAACTGTTGATGAAAATGGTAATACGGTTGGTGCCATTAGCATAGACCAATATTCGGAAATATAAACCATGGCTACTGTCAACGCTAATGCATCGGATACTGAACCAAGATTGTTTTTTAGAACAGTCACTGGGAATTTCAATCCGTCAGACGAAGACAAAGAAAAGTTACAATCAACTTCTTTCTTAAAAGCATTAGATCTTATATGTGAAGGTCCAATCGAGGGATTTTGTAACCAAACTGGAGAATTAGTTTCTGGACAAAATATACTTGAGGGGATATATTTAAACGAAGTACCTATAAAGCAAACCAACGATTTTGATCCGTTTGGTCAATATAATTTTAGAAATGTACAATTAGCATACAAAAAAGGTGCTGGAGATCAAGAGCCATTTTTTACAGGACAAGGTTGTGGGTGTGCCAGCACTGCTGTTGACAATTTTTATTGGTTGCAAGATTTTTCTTATGCATCGCAGACGATACCTAAAAATATAAATTTAGACAATCAGACTGTCGTTGAAAAACAACCGAACGGACAAGCTTTAAAACTCTTATCACAGGGAAGTCATGCTGTAGTAGATCAAGATGTAGACTGGCTTGGTGTTACCCTTGGAATAAGTCAATGTTATAACATAGATGCTGAAGGCGAGCAGAAACCAAATAAAGGAGCTTTTCACATATGGGGCGACATAACTGGTTATGTTCACAGAAGCCTTCCTGCTGGAACTACGGGGCATATTGTAGATGATGGAGTAAATGAACATAATTTATTTGTAGAGTTCGATGGTTTGGCCTTGTCAAATTATAGAGAAGATGTTTTCTTAAAACTAAAAGACGTTAAAGACCTTAAAAAAAATAGACCTAGGCAAGTCTATATAAGAAACATTACTCAAGCATCAACTTCATTTAAGTCAAAATTTGCTGGAACATTAGAGTCTGTAACTGAAATAGTAGACCAAAACTTAAAATACCCATCGTCAGCATTGGTGGCTTCAGAAGTAAGTGCGGAATCTTTTGGTAGCCCACCTCAACGATCATTCCATTTAAAATTAAAAAAAGTAAAAGTTCCCAGCAACTATGTAGAAAAGCAAATAGGAGAAGACGGTCCTACAAAAAAAAGAGCTTACCATTCTGCTTACGGACCCAAAGGCAGCAAGCATACCAGCGAAGAAAGGCACGAAGGGGTGTGGGATGGTAACTTTAAGACTGAATTAGAGTGGACTGATAATCCTGCATGGATACTTTATGATTTAATTACTAATGATAGGTATGGATTAGGTGAATACATAAAAGATGTAAATATAGATAAATGGGAATTATATAAAATAGCAAAATATTGTGATGAGCTAGTAAACACATCAATGTCTGACAGCAGTGGTGTGGATTTTATAAGAGAAAGAAGATTTTCTTGTAATATATTACTTCAAAATGCGGCTGATGCATATCAAACAATAAATGAAATATCTTCCATATTCAGGGGGATGACTTATTTTAATAATTTAGAAATATTTGTATCTATAAACAGTTTAAAAGAATCTATTCTAAATTTTACCAATGAAAATGTATTAGACGGTTCGTTCAGGTATAGCGGAACCCCAAATCACACAAAATTCACAGCTGTAAAAATTGCCTACAAAGATAAAGATGATTCTTTTTTACCAAAATACGAATACATAGAAGACCCAGAGGGTATTATAAGGTACGGAATAATCCTGAAAGAATCCAGTGCTATAGGATGCACATCTAGAGATCAAGCTTTAAGGTTAGGTAGATGGATTCTGCTTACATCAAACTTAGAAGAAGAAACGGTAAATTTTGTAACAGACAGGCAAGCTGAATACATAGAGCCTGGAGAAGTTTTCTCGGTTTACGATAAAAATCGAAGTGGCTTCAGGGTAGGGGGTAAGGTAAAATTTGTACAAGGATCAAAAAACAGCGTAAACGAAAATTTTATACTACTAGATCAACAAATAGATACTGGAAGTTATAATTATAATAGCATAAGCTTTTTAATACCTGGTAAAGATTTTAATACAGATAATAGCCAGTATAAGGAATTTATTCATAGGAATGGCTATAATATTGGGGGTCAAGATAATGGTGATAGATCTTGGGGTAAAACACCTATTAATTCTAATACATCAAACAATACGACTCTTAACAATTATTTTGAAAATACAACTTCTGGAACGAAAATATTAACCGATGAAGATGAAGATTTAATCTTAATAGATCCCCTAAGCACTCAAGATTCTTTCATAAGCAATAATGCAAAACATAAAACTCTAAATGATTACCTACTTCAAAGCGGGGTTTTAAATCAAGGTGGCATAAGAGATGGGGCAGATAGATGTACAGGAACCCAAAAAATAAGAGAAGGTGCTATTTTCTTACTTCATGGAGAATCCAAAGCGGGCGAAACAGACGAATTTAAAAGTAAAGATTTTCAATTATTATCTAAGTCAGATAATGGAGATGGAACATATTCTATGGTTGGATTAGAGTATGATTCTGGTAAATTTGCCCAAACCGATGATCTCTCTACTATTTATACGGATACAACTTTTGATTACGACTTAGATGATACTAAGAAACCAACAGGTCCTGGAGATGAGCCTCCTGGCTTGGTTGTAGGCCCCCCTGGACCCCCTCAAATAATAAATTACGGTTACCCAAAAGAAAATACTGTAGATTTAATTGTTAGAACTTCGGGGGTTATAAATTCTCAGGGAGAAAGTATATCAAAGGCATTTTACTATTTCCATAACACAATGGAAAATGCAAAATACTACCAGAATGGACTTTCGGTAGGCGATAGATATCAAATTAGGGTACAGCAAATAACAGAAGAATATTACGGATCTATTTTAGGTACTATACAAAATGCAAAAAATGTATTACAACAAGGTCAATATGTAGTTTCTGGAATTCAAGATTGTGGTGAATATAATGTAATATACGACAATGCTAACCCAGATCTAAATAAAAGATTTACTCCAAGCGGTAAAGCATTGGTAGCAGGAACTCAAAACGTTCAATTATCTATACCAAATTATAACGAAGCAAAATTTAATCCATTCATTAAGATAGAACGCCCAAGAAATACACTAGAATTTGACGATCTAAAACTTGAAGGGTGTACTGTTTTTTCTAAAAAATATGATGATGTAATTACTGGAAATGTTCTGTCTGGAGAATTTGAACTCCCAGATCCAGATGCATACTACGAATTAAGATGGAATGAAGCCAATAGTTTAGGCGAGAGTCCTGAAAAAATAATGATATTTAAGGGGTCTAAAGATAAGATCCCTCCAGCTACACCAACTGATTTTGTATTAAGTATTAATAATATTTTTCCAAATGTTTTAAATTTTAATTGGAAGCATCAGGCAGAAATAGATTCAGACTTAGCGGGTTTTAGAATATACACTGGTCATATAGGCGGGACAAATACAGATATGGAGTTTACGGATTTTTCTTCGCAAAAAAATCCCCATAACACATATAATGATCCTATCCCTGGATCTTCTTTCGGTGAAATAATGGGACCTAATGCAAGGTACTATACATACGAAGCTAATACTAAAGATGGCACGATAAAAAATGATGCAGGAGAACAGATAAGTTTTGGAGAAACTGGAGCTTTTCACCTTAGAGCTTTTGACTTTTCACAAAACTTAAGTGACCCTGTGAATAGTAATGCATTAACTCTTTTTGGTTTTGCATCTGCTCCAGAATTAATCCTTTCTGGAGAAATAAGAGAAGAAGGTTTGGGTACAGATACTTATGGAGCATTTCCAATACTACATGCTTTTTATTCTGGCAATTTTCACAATTTTGATGCATTCAAAAAGTATCTATTAAAAATCCACGACCAAACAAATGGATTTGGAGTACCCCAAAGATTTAGTATCACAAAAGATGAGATTAAAACAGCCCCAGCTATATATAATGCTGGAGCATCTGGTCATCTTGAGATAAGATCGGTGCTGCCAGAATCTGAATATTTTGGGCAATTAGTTGCGGTAACAAATGATGACAGAGAGTCGCCTGAAGGGACGGATACAGCTAGAATAGGTAAAGATGAGTTCCCTCCAGGAAAACTTCAAAATTTTAGGGTAAGAAAGCAGTGGTCTAATTTTAAATTTTCTTGGGATAAGCCTCCAGAATATGATGTAGCTAAGGTTCTTCTTTTTACTGGAAGCGGATACCAAAATTTCGGAATAAACAAAGCCACAGAAAGTACTGTAACTAAGTTAGAACAACCTGCCAATCAAGCACCTGTGTTTGAGATGTTCGGGGCTGTTGATCCAATGGATAGTCCTATTTATAGGATAGATAAATTTAGAGACGAAGGTAAAGAATCTTGGGAAAAAACAAGGTTTCCTTTTCATGTAGTTCCCGTTGATACCTCCAATAATACAGGGATGTATTCGGACTACACTTATAGGTATGTAAATTTGGCGGGGCCAGAAGTTCATACCAGCGGATCATTGGCGGAAGATGGAAGATCTATGATTCATGTGTTCTATTCTGGAATAGCTCAACACGATGAATCTTTTAAATCATACGAAACAGAATACCAAGATACATCTCAATTTGAGATACAAAACTTTAATCATCCAGTAAAAGCATCATACGATCCATCCGCTGAAGGTTTAGGTTCTGGTCATTTCGCTTTTGAAGCTGTAGGTAGTCATTTTTATGATGTAAAAGTTAGGGCAATATTCGATTCTTTCGAGTCAAATTACTCAACAGACACGATACTTACAAATCATTTATATGGAATAACTAGCCAAGATATTTATGCTCCGCCTGATGAAATTCCTCCTGGTCCATGTACTTGGATTGCTTCTCAAAAGAATGGAGGTAATATATTTTTATCTTGGAAGAATCCGCCAGATAGAGATCTTTCCCACATAAATCTATATACTGGTTATCAAAATTTTACAGGCACCGAATATGGCACAAAGTTACATCAGCAATCTCTGGCTATATCTGACCTGATTCCACTAAAAGATTTTGCTAAAAATGCTAATAGCGATTTATATTTTTGGTTAAGGGCGGTTGATACATCAAATAATACTGGAGATTGGAGTGTGGGTAACGCACAATACGATGTACTTCCCCATAATAGCGGTCAACGGGCTTCCATAGGTGTCCCAGAGCCTTTACATAGAAAACATATCATTGTTAATAGTGGTATTAATGTAGATGAAGATGGAGATGGGGCAGCTACAGCATTTATAGAATACCAAATAACTGGTGTCTTGGATTACCAGCAATCATATTACAAAGTAGATCTTGCAAGAAATTCTTTATATAACCCATTGGTTGCGACACAAACTGCAGAAATAGAGCATGGTCCAAAAACCAACAGTATGACGGGTAGCGGTGTGTTTAATGGGCTTCTATGTAATAAAGATTATTACTTAAGAGCAAGGGTTCATGAGCATGATGGTAGACATAGTGACTATAGCGATGCTTGGCAAAACCCAATAAGAACACCTAGAGATAATACTTTACCAATAGAAATGCAAAATTTCTATATTACCTCTGGACCTAAGCAAGTATTTTTAGAGTGGGACTGGGGGAACGGGATATCAAGAGATATATCTCATATATATGTTTATAGAACTGGCATACCTACAGGCAGATTAAACGAAAAGTCTTCTAAAGAAAAATATTGCTGGAAGATGTCTGATATAAGTGGTTACTTTAAAGATAATCCAGATGAATATTATTATAAACTAAGCGCCTCGACCTCTTATACAGACAATGAGATTGTAACTGGAATGCTTTCGGGACAAGGTGTTGACCTTAATCCTGGAACAGTTAGGCAAGAGCCTTACTACTTTTATTTTCTTCAACCAGAAGATAGGTCTCAAAACAGAAGTGCAAATTTTGTTTCTGGAGTGTCTAGAGATGCTCATAATTTCTACTATACAAATAAAGCAAAAACAGAAGTTTCAAATTATGTAAATTCGCTTTATGGTAACGTTCCCCATCATCAAGGATACATAACTGGAGGGGGCGTTAGTGCCGATTATATAACAAATATTTATGCTGGTAACATATTAACAGATAGAATTACTGCAACAGATTTTGTACTCGCTCATCCAAGCGGAAGGATTTTGAGTGATAACATTCATGCCAGAGGATCTAATAATCATGAATACGATTATTTAAATGGTAGTGGTGTTTATATCGATCACAAAATGTTCAGGATAGGAGATCCCGAACCTGGAGGTTTTGGTTTGTTTTGGACGGGGGAAAAGCATGGTCTTTTGGGTGAATACAAGAAGCCTAGATTTAATAAAGATGGAGATGGATTTCATGCTATAAATATAAATCCTAATACTTTAGAAATCAGGGGCAACATGACCGCTGGTTCGATAAGAATTGGAAACTCTGACGAAGCCGCATTAGATGTAGATAATCAAGGTAATTTAACAATAGGAGATCAGAGAAAAAATATAACAGGATTCTTTCATGGAGAATTGGGTTACAGTGGTTTATTGAGAGATGAATTCGGTGAATCAAGCCCCCCTTCAAATGTTCCACCAAATGCATCCGACGCGGGAAAAGTTTTTGTACAATTAGATCTAAGTAATTACAGCGCAGCAGAGTTGAGTGACCTAGCTGGTGGAGGAATGTTTTTAGAAACTCATTGGATACGAGGAGATAATTACAGAGGTATAGAGAATAGACAAATTGAAGCCATACAATTAACGCCTCACGGAAACTATGCTGCTGGATTCGGGGTAGCTAGACTAGGTATTCCATTTGCGGTTAACATGGGTTTTGATTTTTCAACAAGATTCGGAAACAATTATGATTTGTATGGAGCGGTTACAACTGGCACTAAGCAGACAGAATTAAATACCCTTAGCCCTTATTATAGCACTCCAAAATATAGAGATTGGTTTAGAGTTCATAATGCAAAATTTAAAGTATTAAACGATGGTACTTTATTTGCCGCAGATGCTCAAATAATGGGTACGATAAAAGCGGCTGCTCTTGAAGTGGGTCAAACTATAGTTTTAGGAGATGAATTTAATACCCATAACACTATAATACAGAGTTATGGGTTTCAGGAAGCATTACCCTGTGATGATCCAACAGCTGATGCTAGAGGGTGGGCTATCAAAGGAGATGGTAGTGCATACTTTAAGAGTATAGATATAAGATCTGGAATAATAAGCGGATCTTTAGGTCTTGCAGTAGGTAAATGTAACGAGCCTAACCATTTTAGAGTAAATGGAAAAGGGGATATGTCGATAGGTCCTTATTTAGTGCCTGATCAAAATAATTTTTATGTTAGTAGGTATGGAGATTTAAAAGCTAGGAATGCCACTATATCTGGAGATCTTGCAGTAACGGGAACAATTGATGTTGGCGAAGGAATAAGACTATGCACAGACATAACTAGAGATGCTTTTGGAAATGTTATTGATGTAGATAAAACAAAAGGGATTTTTATTGATAGTGACTCTATTAGATCTAGCACTTTTACAAATACAGCATTTAGTTTTCCAACAGATTTTGTAGCAAGAGGGAATGGCGGTTTTCAAATCAGAAATGATGGAAGAAGTGTGTTTCATGATGTTTTTGTTACTGGAGGATTCTTAAGTGGTGTTTCTATTATAGCTGGTAAGGGAGATTCAACCGATCCATTCTTTAAAGTATTTAATAATGGAGAAATGAGTATAGGGTCATATGATAGTCCTAGTTCTGCACCACAGAAATCTCACCCATTTTATGTAACAAGAAGAGGTGACCTTTATGCGCAAAATGCATATATAAAAGGAACAATAACAGGGCAGTATGGAAAGATAGGATCTCTTTACTTAAATCCAAATTTTCTTTCAACATATGATGCAGACACTAATAAGATAAGAACTAGTAATACTCATCAAGCAGGAAGAACTGGATTGTATATGGGAAAAAATGGAGAGTTTTCTATAGCAAATAAGCACGGTTTAGTTTTAGCATGGAACGGAAGTAATAAATACATTACAGCAACTGGTATCGCATCAAGCGATACCCAAAATGCAGTTTTCACTAGAGCTCTTGACAGCTCAAGCAGGGGTAAAGGATTCCACCTCCAAGGGGATGGGGCAGGAAGCTGGATATCAAACTTTGACACGGATCCGTATAGTGCGAGTGGTATAGCTGCTGATGTTCAAACATCAATCAATGGAGATATTAAGAACCCAATAAAAGATGAAAAATATTATGTATTAAATAATTCAGAAATTGGTTACAATATACATGGAATATACATGGAAACAGATGTTGGCACATGTCAATGTCAATGGTATAAAAACAAAGCCGCAAACAGTGTAGTAGGATCCGCTATGAATGCTACAGCAGGAGGAAATCATCAAACCCTAATAGGTGTGGCAACTAATAATATCAATCCAAATGGAACGGATAACTACTTAGTAGTAAAGCCAACTGCAGTTAACGCTTCCACAACAAGTTTGAGATTCAGAGTTGACCTACAAAGAGACAACAGCTTTAAAGATCGCCATTAAGATTTATTATAAGTTATGAACATTAAAGATCTTGACGATTTAAATATAAAAGCATTACTCTACGATTTTATTACTGAAAAAGAAAGGCTTGATGAAAGTATTTTAGTTATGCGAGACGAGTTAGCAAGAAGAGAGCAAGACAGACAAAAACAGCTAGAGGATAGAAAAAAACAAAATAAGCCTATAAGTAAAGAGTCTTAAAAATGCCCTACGATCAGATATACTGGAATAATTACGGGGGTGCATCTTATGCTGGAAGTGGAGAAGCTGAGTTTTCAAATGCGCATGATGTAAGATATGGAAAAACTGACACAGAAGACAGTCATTCGACTTTTTCTTTTGTTGGAAAAAGAAGAGAATATATTCAAGACTTTTTTCAACTATTAATTAGAGACGATAGGCATCCTTTTGATTTTTTTGACATTGCTAGTTCTGCAAATGGAGTAAGTGTAGAATACTGGACAACATTTAACTCCCCAATGGTTTATGGGTGGCCTGGTGTAACCACTTATGGATCTAATGTTTCAGCTATGACAGTAAATAGCATCGCATCAGTATACCCCCAAAAAAGAGATAAAAGTGGAACCACTGAGCATTCTACTTCTACGGATGATTTATTTCAGGCGCAAAACAGAGAGAGCTGTCATCACCTTTCAAATTCAGCATTATCTAATAATATAAGCAATCCTTTTGTTGGAATACACAAGGATAACCCATTAAAAATAACTACTACAAAAAGTTATAAAGGATATAGATTAATATTAAAGAGGAAAAGATTCTATTATAATGAATGTGGCGCTGGAGGAAATAACCTTGGAGTTAGAGTTGTTCAGCCTTTTTGCACACAATTCGAAGACGGGTGGGGAAGTTTACACCCAGCTGGTGCTGCACCAAATAGTTGGATCGCTAACGGTATAGACGGAACTACTCTTTCGGGCGGAGGAAGTTCATCGAATCCACTTACTTACAATAGAGATGGTCCTCAGAATTCTTTAACAGATGTTGCTGATTTAAAAAAATTATTTAGAAGTAAAATACCATCAACGAGTAACGCAACAGCAACTGATAGACTACAAGTCGAAACATCGCCGAGTTGGAAGGGAACAATAGATGGTGAAGAAGTTTATCCATGTTGCCCAGAAAGATACGACAATCCCTTCCTAGAAGAAGAAAATGCATACGATTGGGATAATGAAATAGATGTTAAAGATGCTGTCATTAGTGATGATTACAATACAAGACTGCAAACTCATACTGGGTCAGTATATTTAAAAAATATAACAATTAAAGTTAATGGATCAGTGCTCTCTGCACAAAACGATATAAAAGGACAATATGCAGAAATGTCAAATACTGATATATATACAGACAGAGGGGTTGCGATAAAAGCAACAAGTGGTGGAGCTGGAAATAAAACAATAACATTTTCTAACCTGTATGGTGGCTCAACCTCGATACTTAGAAGATATATATCAACGGATTTTAAAATAAAGTTCGCAGGGGACAGTACTGAATATGGAATAGCATCTGTTTCAAACTCAAATATTACATTATCAAGCAATTTAGCTTCAGCAAAAACTAATTCAAATTTTACATTATTAATACCTAGAGGATCTACAGATAGCAACTATACATGGGGAAACTACAAATTAACTAGTTTTGACGGAGATACATATGATAATACAGCATGTGATGACATAAGGGTTGGACATAACCCACCCAGCTCGGTGGTTTCAGATTTGTTTAGAAATACTCCAGCAGTAAGCACTGGAAGCGGAAAAACTTTTCATACAATAATGAATAGCAATCAAGAAGGTACTGGCGGTGGAAAATCAGAGATCCCAGTAAGGCACCCTTATTGGTCTAACGAGTTATCAGAAGCTCTTCATGTTAAGCGCGATTTTTCGTCACTAGCTTATTGGACCCATATATATTGGCACTCTCATACAGGTCATTTTATGCATATTGCTTCTAAGGTAAATTCTGCCACAACAAATGTAAGTTGGAATAAATGTAATTGGGTAAAGTATTGGGAACAAGAACACACTAATGATTCTACCGATTCGTCTACAGAATATAGTGGAAGTGGATATAGTAATTTAAAGACGTCCGAAATATATTTAACAATATTTGGTGATTCGGATCTTGAAGGAGAGGATTTTACTTTTAATATTAAACAATTTCATCATGGCGGGCTAGATGAAGCTACTGGTGCTCTATGGCCCTCTTATAAAAATAATGTAGCATCACTAAATTCTACATATTTAAACAACGGAAGCTTTACAAGTACTTGGAGTGATTGGGCTAAAGAATTTGAGGAAGCATATGGGTCTTCGGTAGTCAAGGCTAAGGAGCTTGATAAATGTAATTTTTCGGGATGTGCAATAGGATTTGACCCATCAATGAGAGGTTTTTTTATGATGAGCCAACGCTTAGGATCTGGCTTACAGGGTTTCGATGTGTGTTTATTGTTGAGTATGTGTGGGGCTGGTTATACCAACAACTCCACAAATAATGGAAATCAATGGGCAAAAGAAATTAGGCATAAATGCCACAAAACTTTGTTGCATCCGTGGGCTTTAGCTCAGTACGGATTTGAAACAGATATGCTTGGCTGGAACGGTTATCTTGCTGGAAAAAAAAGCGGAAGATGGCCTTTTCATGCATTCACGATATATGATAGCGATGCTATATTACCAGCAGGAACAAATATTGAAGTGTCGCTCCACCAAGCATCGAATGCTTTTAGTAGAGAGCTTGAAGATGATCAAGGAGATTTGCAAGAAGAGGGACCATTTTTGGGTTATGGTCAAGGCACAAAACCTATAGATAATTATCAATTATTTATAGTTGCAAAATAATTAATTTTTATTTTAGCAATTTGGGCAGGGAAGATCGAAGCAGTATGGAATCGTTGTGCTTGCGTATCCTACACAAGAAGGATGAGAACTAGGACATCTTGGATAAGCTGGAGGAGTCCATGTTACATCTACTACTACAGAACCGCAATGTTGTCCTGGATTATTGTTCCCTGCAGGATGGCTACTTCTTTCGGGAAAATAAAATCTTGGTTGAATTCCTTTGGTTGACCAACCTGGGTTAAGCATTGGTTTAATATAAGCATTATACCCAGAGTTTTGCCTTCTTCTATTGTCAAGAGCTACAACATAATGAACAAGGTCTGGAGCTTGTGGAGCCCCTCTAGAGACTGAGTTATGAGGGTTTTGATAAAGCAAACTTTCTATTGAATCAAGATCTAAAGATCTACCATGTGCATATAAAACATTTTCTTCTTTTGCAAAACTCACACTACCTCTAGTTTTTAAACCAAACCCTCCTTCGCCAACTCGATCAGCTTTAGTGGAATAGCTTTCATTATAATTAGATTTGCCTTTTACTTCTTGCAATCTGGTTAAAAATTGTGCTATATTTTCTTTTCCTCCATTTGCTGTATTTTCTATTTTCGAGAAAAAGCTTCTGTCATTTTTGTTGGCTATCTCTATAGTTCTTTCTATAGCATTATCATATATATATTCTTGTTCAATTTTTCCGTTTTTAGTTGAAAATATTCTGAATCTAGTATTTTCTGGATCACCCCTGTAAACTGTTTGGTTTGATATAATCTTACTCCCATACTCATAATCATAATTAAGAAGAGCAGTTGGATTACCAGAATCTGCTATGGAGCATGCTATTTGAATGAAGACAACTTCTCCATCCTGGATGTTTGAAACCTCATATGCTACAAATTTTTCATTAGTTGCGGTTAAGGGGGTTACTGTAGCATAAGTTTGTTTATTAATAGCATTTTTATAATTGCTGTTTATATTTAATACTTCCCATTGATAAGTGTCGATATTTAAAATAGTTCCTCCGCCTGGTGCTTGAGCAGCTTCGCCTTGAGCAACAGTTAGCTTGGGCGTTATTATTACCTTACTTTCACTTTCTCCGTCTTTATCGTTACATGTTTTGTATAAAGAGCTATCTATTGTTGCATAAAAATCTGACATATTAATTTCTTTCTTTATTCTGGAAGTCGGTCAAAAGATCCATCGTGAATAACAGTCCAACCATTTTTCTTTAATTCATTTATACCGCTAATGCAATAATTATTAATATCGGGAAAACCTTCTTCGTGAGCATTACTCCTCAATCCATCAAAAACTGGTGATTCTGGTCCTACCCTTGGGTCTTGGTTCGAGATATTTAAGTAACCATTTTTTCTGAAGGTTATATTTGCAGCCCTTATCCAGTAGTAAAGGCCAGTTTGATTAAGACTATTACCAGCTACATTTATATGTTTTAATAAATAAGAGTTAATTGGTGCTGGATCTGCTCCCTCAGGAACGGCTTGATCATGAGCTTCGTCAACTTCTATACCGTTGTAATAAGGCACTCTTAAGTAATCGGGGACGGTTCTATATACATTTTGAGGAAATTCTCCAGTGCTACTATAAAAAGCCGATGAATGAGCTCCATGTAAATCATTTTGTGTGGATAAAGAGCAGCCTGAAAGATCAAGATGCGCAATAGCCTTTAATTCCATTGGATGACCTCTAAAATGCTCAAAATTAGGGCAATTAGTTATAACAACCCTTGATAAAGTATCATTTACGGTTGGATTGTTTTGATAGGGTATTCTAAAACCTTTTATTTCATTTGAGTTTGTAATTTTTATACCTGAATAATGAAAATGCCTATGACCCAAGTATCCGCTTGGAGCTCCTAGATACCAATAATTTTCTTTAGTATAACCGTATGCTCCATCCCCGTCAACTTCTAAATTAAGTTCATATGCCTGATATGGAGTAATTTTTAATGTACGCAAAACATTAGGATTTGGAGTCGCTAAAGCTCCAGTTATATATATTTTTTTCTCTGAATCATTGGGGTCTATCTCGTCGCTAAAAACAAAATCTATGCCCGTAGTCCATTGAACAACTCTTGCTGCGGATGGCCTAGTAATCATTCCCGCAGAATCAGAGGTTGTAAGAGTAGTATGAAATATGGACTCTGAGGAATCTACCCCACTAACACCTACAAGTAAAGGTATGCTTGTAGCAGAATCCACCATATAAGAGCCAGCATCAACATCATAATCTTGAAATACAGTTTCTACTCTTATTTCCGTGTCTGGCTCGAAGTTAGTACCAGAATATGTATGAGTGTAAATGCCAGATCCAGTTTTTGCAAAATTTAAAGTATAATGGCTATGAGAGTTCAATCCTCCATGATAACCAGTAATAAAACCGCTTATTAATTCTTTATTAGAATTTTCGCTTACATAAATTGGATTAGTATTTAATCCAGTCCAATTAGATTGAAGCATGTATGGTCCAAAACTACCAAACTCTATATCACCAGCATTAGAAACACTATAACCAGAATAGCCAGATATTAAATCTTCATTTATTACAGTTTGTATTTCTTCGCATGTAAAATAATATTTTAACGATCTGGACTGCTTTAATCCTTCTTCTGGATGATTAAATGATAACTTATAAGTAGCATCTGTAAATTGATTTAAATAAGTTTTATCGTAATCAACATAAAATTTTGCGGCTCTGGGTAATTTATCAGAATAAATTAATGATGGAGACCCTTCAGCAGGATTTTTAACAACTTTAGGGTCTTTAACTTCGTACCAATCGTCTTTTTTAATTGTTCTCTTATCGTAACTTAAGCCAAAATATTCAGCAACTTCTCTTAAGTAATAATCGGGCCTATCTACAAGATCTGTGTAGGTTATAGCAGTACCAGTACCATTCCATTTCTTTAACTGGTTTGCAAAAACGCTATGACCAACCTTTAATGATCCTCCGCCTAATTTTACATTTGGGACTCTGCTCATAACTTATTATACACAATATCTAGGTAAAATCCATGTAAAGGTGTAATATTTATTTGTGAAGGGTAATGATATATTAAGGTATAATTCTGCTAGATTATTTGCTGCATCAAGGACTGTACCCGATCAAATACAGGCAATATCATTAATACAGGACTTTAGTTTTGGATTTAATATCCAAAGAGAAGAAATAAAATCCGTAGGATATGAGGAAATATTAAAGCCAGTCATATCTAACCAAAGACCTTATTTAAGCTTTTCATATTTCTTATCAGATGTAGATAATGAGAAATTATTTAGGATGCCCGTTACATCCGAAGCGGCAATATTAGATAAAATTCCTTTATTTTCTGGGCTAGAATCTTTTGATTTGTTTTTTCTATCCAACACAGAAGGTCAAGATTTCAAAGATTTTACACCCGAAGGAGAATTATCAGCATGTGCATTTATTAATGCAAATTTAACCAGTTATTCTTTTGATATATTAGCGTCTGGACTAATAAAGGTTAACGTTTCTTTTGAGGCGGAAGATGTTTTATATGATACATTTGAAAATATATCAGACTATAGTTACTTGGATTACGACAGAGAGGATCTACAAATAACAAATAGAAATATTTTCCAAATAAATGATGGGCAAAGAGAAATTAATTTAGGTATAGGGGGGTTTGAGACTCAAGGACGAGTTCAATCCTTCTCTTTTTCTGCGGATATATCGAGGAAAGTGCTTTATGATTTTGGGCAACATGCTCACCAAAGAGAAATAATGTTTCCAGTAGAGGCTTCAATTAGCTTAGACGCTTTTGTGAGTAATCAAATATCTGGAAGATTAAAAAATATACTTTGTGAAAATCATTCAACCGATTTTTTGATATCAAACTCAAGAGCTACATGCGAAAACCCGAATATTGATGATGATAAGTCTGGAATGGCATTTCTTGGTTCGAGATTAGTTTCTCAACAATATGAAACTTCAGTCTCTAAAGGAGATTATCTTACTACATCTTTAAATTTTTCATTAGACATACCTAAAGTTTTTACAGGGAAAGCTGGTGCATTTATAAGTCAGCACATAACACAACTTGATGGTATTGTAACATCAGAGGATAGTGAGCCTGATGGAGCGGGGGGGAGAAGGTCAAAAACAGGAACTGGTAATGTTCTAGATATTTTACTTGAAGATGGTAGTGGTGGTAAGCTGTTACTTGAGGTTGCTAAAGACATGATTGAACAATTAAGGGATCTTCAGGGCGGATAAATAAGTGTAAGGTAATATAATGGCTGTAGATAGAAAAATTTCAGATCTCGATAACGTTCCTTATCTTAAAGGGACCGATTACTTTTTAGTAGCCAGAGAAGACTTTAACAACTACAAGATAGACTTTAAGACTCTATTTGGTGATGTAGTTTATGTTACTGGCGATCAAACAGTAAATGGAATAAAAACTTTTACATCTTTTATTGTTGGTAATGTTAGCGGAAACCTTTCTGGCATAGCGAGATATGTTCAAGATGGTGTTTATACTACTGGAGATCAAACTATCGGAGGTATAAAAACTTTCGAGGAGTTCATTGAAGGAAATGTTAGCGGAAACCTTTCAGGAACAGCAAGATATGTAGTAGACGGAGTATATACAACTGGTGACCAAAGTATATATGGGGTAAAAACATTTGATGATTTTGTAAAAGCGAATGTTAGTGGGAATTTATCTGGAACAGCTAGGTATGTTCAGGACGGTGTTTATCTAACTGGAGACCAGTTAATCGGTGGAATTAAAAGTTTTCAAAATTTTGTAAATGCTAATGTTAGCGGAAATCTCTCTGGTACAGCTAGATATGTTCAGGATGGGGTCTATGTAACAGGAGATCAATCTGGAGCAAAATTTGGAATTAGCGGAATTAAAGATTTTCGTGATGATATTTACTTAAGCGGTTCTCCTATAGCAAGACATATAGAAGATGCTGTTGGGAATGTTAGAGATTATGCAGTTTACATTACTGGCAATCAGTATATAAGCGGCATAAAATCTTTCGATTCTTTTATCTCTGGAAATGTAAGCGGCAATCTTTCTGGAACCGCAAGGTATGTACAAGACGGAGTTTACCTTACTGGCGAGCAAACCATAATAGGTGGTAAAAGGTTTCTTGAGCCAATCACGGGAAATCTTTCGGGAACCTCCATGTATGTCAGAGACGGTGTCTATATTACTGGAGACCAAGAGATTGGGGGAAATAAGAAATTCCTTAACCCAATCACGGGAAATCTTTCGGGAACCGCATTAAGAGTAGTAAGCGGTGTTTATACAACTGGAGATCAGTTAATAACGGGTAGAAAAGATTTCGTCGGAGACTTATTTGTTAGTGGGACGCACTGGACTGAATATATCGATGATTATATTGACATACATGACATAGACTTCTACGAGATAACTGGTGTAAAGGGAATCGTTTCTGAAACTGGTTTAATCATAACAGATGGAAGACCTACTGGTTTGTATGCTGGTCCAGACGAAAGCTTATCTTTAGCCTTCCAAAGCGGAGTCTATATCACTGGTGGCGCAGACTTACATGTCGAAGGTAAGATTTTCGCAGATGAAATCGAAGCCATAGATTCCATAGTCGGTGAGTCTGGCGCAATGGTTCTTACAGATGGTAGAGACCCCGCACTATTCGAGGGTCCAGACGAAAGCTTATCTTTAGCTTTCCAAAGCGGAGTCTACATTACTGGTGGCGCAGACTTACATGTCGAGGGTAGGATTTTCGCAGATGAAATCGAAGCTCTAGATTCCATAGTCGGTGAGTCTGGCGCAATGGTTCTTACAGATGGTAGAGACCCCGCACTATTCG
>MDSZ01199353.1_pt1 | contig 68704 bp, 63 predicted proteins | sample 811201 | NCBI WGS metagenome assembly MDSZ01 (sample SAMN05326647, study PRJNA326480) | marine metagenome | isolation source: seawater | place: Indian Ocean: North | collected 2010
AGGCGGATTTATTACATTAAAATATGCTTATAATATAGGCGCAGCCTCGCTCAATAGCTAATCACAGTTTATTTCTTTTTGTTACATTGCAACATAAGAAGCGCTAGGAAGCGCTAGTAAGAAAAAAAGCCCCTTTAATAAGGGGCTATAGTTTCGTGTAAAATTCTTCAAATGCGGCTTTAGTTTGCCTGTCTGCGCAGGAACGCTGGAATATCTAGCTGATCATCCACGTTTTCGGCAGGCTTTGCCGGCGAATCAATGGCTAAAGAGCCTTGAGACGGCGCGATTGGCGCAGAGGTTTGCATAGCTGGCGTTGATGGCGTTGGCTTTTGTCTTGGTGGCTGCGCAATTGCAGGACGCGCACCTAATGTATCGCCAAGTCCTTCGATATGCTCTTGTACGCTCCCTGTAATTCTTTCGAAGAGTGAAGGTGTGCGTTTACGCTGCTGCTTTTGCTGCGCATTTGATTTTGGCGGATTAAGCGACATTGAAGGCGCAGACATTGCTGTTTGCTCAGGCTGCTTTTCCTCAGCCGCTTTTTCGGGCACATGTGCGCCGTGGAAACTGCTGATATAAGATGCTGCACCTGATGGCGCTTCTACCGGCTTAGGCGGAATGAACGCATCATTAAAACGTGTGCCTCTTAAGGCTGTGTTGCGTGCAACTCCAGCATTTTCTTCACCTTTACTTGTATCGGCAAATTCACCCTGATCAAACATATCAACACCACTTTCAGAGCGAGCCGCTTTTTGCTTTTCTACAATTTGCTGCGCTGGTGTTTGCGTCGGTGATGGCGCTTTTATACCTTGTATTGTCTTTGCTGAAACAAAAACAGGCGGTTGAGATGTAATCGAAGTACCACCGTCAGTCGGACCACCAGTAGGCTGCACCGCATCCGTGTTTGGTGTTGCGCGCTCAAGGCCATTACCACCTGAAAGTGATGCTGCACCTTCTTTTTCAATACCTGTAGCAACGATAGATACGCGCATACGGCCTTCAAGATTTTCATCAAATGTTGCACCAAAAATGATATTCGCTTCTGGATCAACTTCATCACGAATACGGTTACATGCTTCATCCGCTTCGAAGAGTGTCATGTCATAACCACCAGTTACATTGATGATTACACCATGCGCGCCTTTCATTGATACATCATCAAGAAGCGGGTTATTAATCGCAGCTTCTGCAGCTTCAATAGCGCGTTTTTCGCCCTCAGCTTCGCCAGTTCCCATCATCGCCTTACCCTGCTCAAGCATCGCTGTGCGGATATCTGCGAAGTCCAAGTTCACAAGACCTGGGCGCACCATAAGATCTGTTACGCCGCGCACACCCGCTTGAAGAACCGAATCAGCCATTTCAAAAGCTTGTGCAAATGTTGTTTTCTCATTGGCAATGCGGAAGAGATTTTGATTCGGAATAACGAGCAAAGTATCAACATAATCTTGTAGCTCTTTAATACCATTTTCAGCAGACTTCATGCGGTGTGAGCCTTCAAAATGGAAAGGCTTTGTGACCACACCCACTGTCAAAATGCCGCGCTCGCGACATGCCTTAGCAATTACCGGCGCAGCACCTGTACCAGTACCGCCGCCCATACCACATGTGATAAAGGCCATATTCGCACCTTCAAGGTGACGTAAAACTTCTTCCAATGATTCTTCAGCCGCCGCTTTACCAACTTCCGGCTTAGAGCCTGCACCCAGACCACCCGTTACATGCTCACCGAGCTGCACTTTTGTCATGGATAGCGATTTATTCAATGCTTGGGAGTCCGTATTGCATACAACGAACTCGCACCCTTCAAGATTTGAAGAGATCATATTATTTACGGCATTTCCACCTGCCCCACCGACACCGACTACGGCAATACGTGGCGACAAGCTTGGTGTATCAGAAGGCTGCATAGTAATATTGATCATGGTGTCTTAGTCCCCATAGATTTGGTTTTGAGCTTAATGCTGACTGACGAGCATTTCGCGGCAGGTTATAAAAGTCAGATTAGGTGATTTGCGCTACGCAGAAAAGTAAAAAATGATATGGATTCACAGTGTTTAACAGCTTTTTCACTTCTTAGAGTCTAGCACTGCTTAAGCTCAAAACGCAACGAATCACGCTAAGTGACTCAACTGATTCAATTTTTACCACCCACACCCCTTCCACATGATGCGCACAGACTATACAAAGCTTACGCACAAAGGCCTGTGGATAAGTTTTTACCAATTTTCATGAAGCCAGTGTTTAATGCGTCCCCAAATTGATCCTGCTTCGAGGTGACTCATAATTTCTGCAGGCATTTCATCACCGTGCTCACTGATATAGGTGAGCAAGCCAGCCGTCGTAGCAAAAGCCGGACCGCTGACCGCATCCGGAAGGCCAGACAAACGGATCGGGCGACCAAGGCGCACTTGCTTATCAAGCACATGTGCCGCTAGCTCTTTAACGCCAGCAAGCTGGCTCGCGCCACCTGTAAGCACAACGCGGCGCCCTATCACACCTGATAAACCACTATCATTAAGCTTAGCGCGCACCATTTCGAAAATCTCTTCAACGCGCGGCTGAATGATACCGACAAGCAAAGAGCGCGGCACATGATTAGGCCCCGCATGCTCATCCTCACCTAATCTCGGCACATCGATCAGCTCGCTTTCATCCATATGAGACGCCATTGCATGCCCATAAAGTGCTTTTAAGCGCTCAGCATCTTGCAGGGATGTTGTCAGGCCGCGTGCGATATCGCTTGTAACGTGCTGACCACCCACTGGAAGCGCGTCACCATAAATCATACGCCCGCCTTGAAAGACTGCGAATGAAGTCACGCCTGCGCCCATATCTATGACTGTGCAGCCTAAATCCATTTCATCCTCGACCAGGCAAGCAAGCCCTGCAGCATAAGCAGACGAGCAAAGCGCCGTAATATCGAGGTGAGAGCGCTCGATTGCGCCCGCCATATTTCTAAGAGCGCTCATATCGCCGGTTACCATATGAATATCTACGCTCATATCTTGGCCAAACATGCCGCGCGGCTCCACAATTCCTTCGGCACCATCAATACGGTAGCCAATTGGAATGGTATGGATGAGCTCATATTCATCACTTAAGACTTGCTCTTGCGCTTTAGCCATTGCATGGCGAATGTCGTTATCTGTGATTTCATGACCATCGATTTGTAAGTCTGCAGTGTTTGCATGGCTTACTGCATGAATACCCGGCAGATTGACAATCACCTCTCTAAGTGGATAGCCCTTCATCACATCAGCGGCCATATTTTCTGCAGCATGCACTGTTTGGCGGATCACGCTTTCCGCTGCATCAAGATCACTAATTGTGCCGCTTTTAATGCCTTTAGAGGCATGATGCCCTACGCCTAAAATCTCAAAACCGCCTTGATCATCAACCACACGCCCTATGAAACAGGCAATCTTTGCAGAGCCTATATCCAATGCCGCGAGAAGTGAGCCTTTAGGTTTATGTTTTGATTTCACCATGATGCTTTCTTATCAAATTCTTTAATTGATACTCAAAAGTTTTTTATATATTGTCACCAGCGCGTTGCATGGTTTGGTAATCTTGAACAGCTCCCGGGCGTGTGCGCACCGCAATTCTATCGTCTTCACGTAAATCAATCGCGATAATGTCTTTATCTAGAATCGCGCTATCATTATGCGCTTTGACTAAGCGCTGCAAGCCCTCAAGTACGCCATGCTCTGGAAGCTTAATTTCTTTACCATCTTTTAAAAGCAAATCCCAGCGGCGATTGCCTATTCTTTGCGCGCCGCTCACACGCGCCTTTATTTCGGGCTGTGTTTCAAGATCCTTTAAAAGCGTGCTTAAATTTTGCGCTGCGCCTTCACCACTTAGCCTTAGCAAGTGCTTAAATGGTTCGATTTGATCTGTTGCAATATTTTCGCCCTTTTCATCCAGCAGCTTTATACCCGCCTCGCTTTTATACAAGGCTGTTGGCTGGCGCTCTTCTAGACGTATATATAAAGTGTCAGGCCAACGTCTTTGCACATAAGCCTTTTCAACCCAGCTAATTTTTTCCAATTGTGCACGTACTTCTTGGGGGTTAAAGGCTAGCAGCGGGTCATCTTCTTGCATGTTAATAATAGCGAGAATAATTTCAGCGCTGGCATTTTCTCGCCCTTCAACAAGGATATCTTTGACGCGAAAACCTAAATCAGCACTCATTTCTACGAAACGATCACGCGCCCACTCCCCACCGCGCGCCATCGAGCCGCTTAAGTAAAGCCAAGAGCTTAGCCAAATAACGATAACGACAACGGCCAAGGCGATACCAAAGCGGCGCATCCATGGCAGCATCACCGCCAAAAAACCTTTACGGCGTTTATTCACATCAGCGCGGCGCGTCCCAGCGCTACGAGATTTTTTGCGAGTATATTTTCTTTTTCGAGCCATGACGTTTAGCCTTATATCAGATATAAATTAGCTCTTACGCTTTAAGAGGCGCGCATCTTTTGGCACTGGGTCTTTAGGCAAGCGATGCGCCCGATGCAAGCTAAATGCTTCTTTGATTAAAGAGGATAAAAAGCTTGTAAAAAAGACTGGTTCTTGCGCGGCCTCCCACAGGAAATAGCCAAATGAGCCCGGCAAAGGGTTCACTTCATTGAGCCAAATCTCATTTGTTTTTGCATTGCTGATAAAGTCGATACGCGGCGCGCCTGAGCCATCCATTAACTCAAACATCTCGCACGCCCAGTTTTTAATCTGCTCGCTCATTTCTTTTGGCAGATCAGGATTAATATCACGGGTGAGTGAGAGCATCCCTTCACTAACAGCGCCGCCGCCTGTTTTCGTGCCTAGCTTATTGCCGGTCTTATCATCACCGCCACTTAAGTATTTTGTTTTAAAATCAAGCAGCTCTTCCGAGGTTTTAGGGCGCTCAATTGCTGAGCATTTCAACCCGCCAAAAGCCTTGCTGACGGACACGTTATATTCAACTAAATTATCAACGAATGGCTCTAGGATAGCTGTATCATCATATTCAAAGATCGCCGGTAAGCATGTACGAAGCTGCTCTATGTCATTCACTTTGGCAATGCCGATAGAGCTCCCTAAGTGGGCAGGCTTCACAATGCAGGGGAATTTCATATCGCCCATAAGCATTTTTATCTGCTCTTCAGGCACCATATAACCTTGATCAGGGCGCTTAATCACGGCATAGGGCAGCATTGCAATTGAGCTACCATGCAACATGCGCTTGGTCGCCACCTTATCCATGAGCACTGCCGAAGCCATCGTGCGCATTCCGACATAAGGGATATTTGCACTCTCCAGCAAGCCTTGCATATTACCATCCTCACCATTGAGCCCGTGAAATACAGGGATGAGCGCATCAAACTCAATGCGCTCAAGCGAAGAGGCAAAAAGCTTTGTTCTTGTTCTGATAATCGCTGGACGCTGCGTGGCGCTTAAATCAATTGTCCAGCCACCAAACGTTTCAAGCTGCTCGCTGCTGAGCATGTAATTCGAGCGCTCTTTCAAAGATTCATCCCCAGCAATCCAGCGCCCATCAGTGGTGATATAGATTGGGAAAGCTTCATATTCGCTTTGATCAATGGCGTGCAGAACCTGAAGGCCAGAAACCACACTCACATCATGTTCCGGGCTACGTCCGCCAAATAGAACTGCGATTTTTTTCTTTTTATCCGAATGTTTCATGCTCATAAGATGCTAAGCGCCTTTACCCGTAATATGTGAGTCTTTATAAGAATTATGAATCATATTTAATCATGAATGCCCCAAGCATTAAAGAGGCCGTACGTTGGAAAGTTTTGATAACACCCATTTTTTAGCATTTGGCGATGGTGAGCAACCTATCTATTGGGCGCATGGCTGGGGACAATCACATAAAGCCTTCCTGCCATGGGCAGAGCGTTTCAAAGCTTTTGGGAAGCATATCCTGCTAGATTTTGCAGGGCACGGCGCCTCCCCTATCCCGCCTACAGCTTGGGGAACTGAGGATTATGCCGATGAAGCGGCTAAACTTATTAAAGCACGCGAAGATGGCAAGCCGGTCATTTGGGTTGGACATAGCTTTGGCTGCCGCGTCGGGCTTCAGCTCGCTGCGCGTCACCCTGAGCTCATCGCTGGCTTATGCCTGATCGCTGGTGCAGGACTAAAACGCAAAAGATCCCTATGGCAGAGGCTTTATTTCGGCGGGCGTATAAAACTGTTTAAGCTTTTGAAAAAGCTCATTCCTTTAGGCTTATCGCAGGATTGGCTCTATACAAAATTCGGCAGCCCCGATTATAAGAGCGCAGGCGAAATGCGCAAAATTTTCGTCAAAGTGGTCAATGAAGATCTTTCAGAGGTTGCTCAGCAAATCCAATGTCCTGTCACGCTTATTTACGGTAGCGACGATCAAGAAACGCCGCCAGAGATAGGCGAGCGCCTACATAAACTTATAAAAAACTCTAAGCTTATTGTTTTAGACGGGTTTGACCATTACACTCTTCTTTCTAGTGGACAACATCAAGCTGCTGGGCATTTAGACAACTTAATTAAGAGCGTAAAATCTTAGATGACGGACTTTGCTGTAACCTTACTTCTTTTCATTGCTTTCATCGGCTTTTCAGCCAAGCGCACGATGAGCTATATGCATATTTACCAGCAAGAAGAATATGATAGCCCTCGTTTTAAACGCTGGATGTTTAAAAACAAAGTTTTCGATAAGCGTTTAAGTTCGATCCTATTTATCTTATCGCTTGCTTTACTACCTGCGACATTACTTTTTGATGTGATTCCTGTTTTTGCAGCGAATTTCATTTTGTTTTTTATCTTCGCTTTAGTTGCGTATTTTGAAAAAGATCCACGCAAGAAATCCAAGAAAAAACTTGTTATGACTGAGCGCGTGAAGCGCATTTATGCACCAGCGGTTTTAGTCAGTGCGCTTAGCGGGTTATGGTGCTTTTTATTGCCGCAAGCTTATCCGTTATGGATTATTAATATCCAGCTCATTCCTTTTTGGATTATGGCTGTGAATGGTGCGCTAGCTCCACATGAGGCGCGCGTTCAGCAGAAATTCTGGCAGGAGGCGCATGACAAGCTTGTTGATTATCGTCCTTATGTGATCGGTATTACAGGCTCTTTCGGTAAGACATCCGTAAAGCATATTTTAGGGCATATCCTTAAAATGCATGGCTCTACCTTAATTACACCAGGTAGCGTTAATACACCGATGGGCATTACACGTATTATTCGTGAGCAATTAGAGCCCGAGCATAAATATTTCATCTGTGAGATGGGTGCTTACGGGCCAGGTTCAATTAATCGTTTATGCCAGCTTGCCCCACCAGATATGGGGCTGATCACGTCTATCGGTCATGCGCATTATGAGCGTTTCAAATCACTCGAGACAGTGGCTGAGGCGAAATATGAGCTCGCGGAATCTGTATTGCGTAAAGATGATGGCGTTGTCATTGTGAATGAGCAGACATTGCGCTTTGCTCATACGCGTCAAATTCGCGATCAATATAGACATCAATTCATAGTGTGTAGTGATGCACATGCGCCAACAGCGGATGGAAAAGCACCTGAGCCTAGTGATGCGATGATCCATAGCATTGAGCAAGATGCATCAGGTTTGAAGATTAACTTCAAATGGAAAAATATCACTTATGCAATTACGGCGCCGATCTATGGCTTGCATCATGGGCATAATATTGTTTTGGCCTTTATTGCTGCGCTTGAGCTTAGAGTGGATGAAAAAGACATCCAAGCTGCGCTGAACAGCTTGCCGCAGATTGATCACCGCCTACAGGTAAAGCCACAAAGTAACGGTACAATTGTTATTGATGATGCTTACAACTCCAACCCTGTCGGGTTTGCGAGCGCGCTTGATTTGCTCAACACCTTGGCGCGAAAGGGTCGTAAAATCCTTATCACGCCAGGCATGGTCGAGCTTGGCGCCGCGCATAAAGACGCGCATGAGAAAATCGGCATTCATGCTGGTAAGGTTTGCGATGTTGTGATCGTCATTAAATCTGAGCGCATCCCGAGCTTTGTTGAAGGGTTTAAGTCTAGCGGTGGCAAGCATATCTTGGAAGTTGAGAGCTTTGGCGAAGCGCAGCGTTGGGTCAATGATAACGCGCAACGCGGCGATGTCGTTTTAATAGAGAATGACCTTCCTGATCTCTATGAACGCGTGCCGAAATTTTAATTTTACTCTTCGGCTTTTGGGCTACAAAGACTTCTTTTTAAAGCGCTTAATGCTCGCCGATACGTTTAATTTCCCATTTGAGGAGATTAACGCCAAATTTATCAAGGGCGCGGGCGATCAGCTCATCACCTAGCATTTCCAAATCGCGCGCCTTCGCATCCCCCGTATTGAGCATAAAATTACAATGTTTTTCGCTCATCTGCGCGCCGCCAATTTTTAGGCCCCGCCCCCCTACCATCTCGACGATCTGCCAACTGCGTGTCCCTTCTGGCAGGCCAGCGCGTTTCAGCGCTTCGGCGGAAGGATTTGCAAAAGTAGAGCCGCCCGTTTGCTCTTTTATAGGCTGGGTGTCATTACGCTTTTTCTTAATCTCGGTAATGCGCGCTTTTACGGTTTTATAGTCCTCGGCCTCGCCCTTTAATATGCCAGAGAGGAAAATATAATCATGCGGCGCACCTGAATGACGATAGCTCATATGCATATCTTTTAAGAGCATGCGGTGAAGCTCACCCTTTCGATCTAGCGCGCTCACGCCCAAAAGCACGTCTTTTACTTCTGCACCATAAGCACCAGCATTCATACGTAGCGCGCCGCCGAAACTTCCCGGAATACCAGAGAGAAACTCCATCCCGCCGATGCCCGCCTTCACAGCCGCCGCCGCAATATTCCCATTCAGCGCGCCGCACCCCGCTTCGATATAAGCATGCTTTGAGCATCCCGTACCCGATACGGGATCAAGCTCCCCGCCTTCGCGGGGATGCTGCTTAGCGTGAGCACTCACTTTAGCAAAGGGTTTACCGAGCTGAACACATGCGCCACGTATCCCGCCATCGCGAATGATGGTATTAGCCAGCCCGCCAATGATGGTGAGCGGCTCGTTGGCAGGCCAGCTTTGCAAGAACATACTTAAGTCTTCGGCATCAGCCGGCTTAAATAACAGATCAGCTTTACCACCACAACGAAACCAGCTCATTGCCCCAAGCGGTGCATTTTCTATGATTTCGCCTTTTAAGCCTTTGATATTCATTGATAATATTCGTTCTCTTTAGTTTATTCGTCGTTTTTTATAGGGAGGGGGGCTACCCTCCTTGTTTTTATTAGATTTTCTTTCAGTTTGTTCGTATAGGCACAGTTTTAGTGTATATCAGCCGAGCATAGGCCAAGAAAGAAACAAAGGAAAGAGGCCGGCGGTTTTTTGTCATCGATAAAAACATGCATATATTATAGGAATAAATTCATCACATGTCAATCTTATAGACTCATAAAAGCCGTATTTAAATTTGACAGTCATGCGTGTTTTTTGCGATCTTATATTCCGAGAGAACAACACAAACGAGACGGTTTAAATTTATGAATGCAATGACTGGCTTTGATGGCCACGCCAAGGCTTTAGATATGGTTACTCTTTTTATTCCCGCGCAATATTGCGAAGCTTTTAACAAAAGCGCACAAAAGATCCCACCGCTTTTGACAGCGGAGAAAAAGCTTGAGACAAGCGAATATACGCGCACAAATAAACATGTGCATGAGCGACAAACAAGCCGCCGATATATCGCAGCGCTTTTTACCAGTCGCGCTGATGCTGAGCATTTTGCTAACAAGCTTGTCAGTTATGCGCAGCCAGACTCAATGATTAAAGACCAGCTTATTTTTGAGGGTTAGTGGTCACGCCCTGATGTTTATCTGAAGGGCAATTGCTGTTAAGTGCTGTTAAGCGGCCGCTCCATTCACCTTCGCCTGCTCTTCTTTGAGTTTTTCAGGTAGAGCATGCGCGATTGAGGTGATATCACCCGCGCCCATACAGATCACATAATCGCCTTCATGAGCAAGGCTTGCGACTACTCGCGGCAGATCGTCACGCTCTGGAAGAGCTTGAACAGCGCGGTGGCCGTGTGCCTTAATCCCTTCAACAAGGCCGAGTTTATCTGCGCCTTCAATTGGGTCTTCCCCTGCTTCATAGACATCCATCACGATCACTTGATCTGCGCCATTAAAGCAGGTGCAGAATTCCTCGAAGAGATCATGAAGCCTTGAATAGCGGTGGGGCTGCATCACAGCAATAACTTTACCGCCTGTATCTTCGACCGCCATACGCGCAGCTTTAAGGACTGTTTCAATTTCAGTTGGGTGGCGGGCGTAATCATCAATGATAGTAATGCCCTCAACTTCACCGCAATGGGTGAAGCGGCGCTTAACGCCTTTGAAGTTTTCAAGCGCGCTTTTAATCAGCGGCGCTGCGATTTCAAGCTCTAGCGCTATGGCGATCGCGGCAGTTGCATTCAGGACATTATGGTCGCCCAGCATCGGCAGGAAGATATCCTTGAGGGCTTTGTCATTGGGTAGCGCGACATCAAAGGTCGAGCCTTTAGCGCTGGTACGCACGTTAGAGATTTGCACGTCGGCTTGCGGGTTTGTGCCATAGGTAATGATTTTGCGATCTTTCACAGACGGGATGAGCGCTTGCACTTCGGGGTGATCAATACAGAGCACGGCAAAGCCATAAAATGGCAGATTATGAATGAACTGACGGTAAGCGGCTTTGACATTTTCGAAGGTGCCGTAATGCTCCATATGCTCTGGGTCCATGTTTGTCACAACACAAGCCGTGGCCGGAAGGCGCGTGAATGTGCCATCGCTCTCATCGGCTTCGACGACCATGATATCGGAAGCGCCGAGGCGGGTGTTCGTACCGTAAGCATTGACGATGCCGCCATTAATAACGGTTGGGTCTAGGCTTTCCAGCATCGCGCCGACCATAGAAGTGGTTGTCGTTTTGCCGTGGGTTCCGGCAATCGCGATAGCCCATTTGAGGCGCATAAGCTCGGCGAGCATTTCAGCGCGACGAATAACGGGGATGCCTGCTTCGCGTGCTGCGACAAGCTCCGGGTTGCTAGGCTTAATCGCAGAGGACATCACAACGCATGCAAGCTCTTTACCGTCTTTTGTTTTTATATGCTCGGCTTCATGACCGATATAGATACTCATTCCCTTGTCACGCAGCCGCTTTACATTAGCGCTATCTGACATGTCAGAGCCTTGCACTTCATAGCCAAGAGCGTGCAGAACTTCGGCAATACCGCTCATACCGATACCGCCAATGCCGATAAAATGAAGCGCACCTATATCTTTTGGTAAACCATATTGCATGCTCATGACTTATACTCCTTGAACGTATCTTTATACGTTTTATATTTCCGTACTCAATTATTTAACAATAGTTTCGCGTTCGCCCCAGCCACTGACCAGTTCGGTGACAAGGTTACCAAGGCGGCGGGCGGCATCTGGCTTGGCGCACTCACGTGCGTTTTCTGCGGCTTTAAATAATTTCGATGGGTTTCTTAAAATTGTTTCAATGCGCTCGCTCACCACTTCAGGCGTGAAGCTATTTTCAATCATCACCCATGCACCGCCGCGATCAGCCACAACATCAGCATTCATTTTTTGCTGTTGGTCTTTATGGTGAGGGTAAGGCACAAAAATCGCAGGGCGCCCAGCGGCTGTTATTTCTGCAACGGTTGATGCGCCAGAGCGGCCTATAAAAAGGTGGCATTTTTCAAGCTCGCCTGAAACATCTTCAACAAAGGGCATGAGCTTTACATCGATCTGCGCTTCCTCATAGGCTTGTTGCGTTTGCTCTAGATATTCTTCGCGGCATTGCTGCGTGATATGTAAGCGGGCGCGCAGTTCTTCGGGAAGTGTTTTTAGCGCTTGAGGGAGAACATCACTAAAGACTTTCGCACCTAATGATCCGCCCATAACAAACACATTGAGCGCCCCATCCATTTCAAGAGGCGGATATGGTTTTGTATAAAGCGCTGTAATTTCTTCGCGCACAGGGTTACCTGTAAAAACCGTGCGCATGGAGGTTTCTTTATCTATGCCATGCAAATTTGGAACAGAAGAAGCTATACGCTCAGCTTGATGAGCGAGGGCGAGATTTGCGCGACCAATGATCGCGTTTTGCTCATGAAGAACGGTTGGGATTTTCGCATCTTGCGCAGCTTTAACGGCGGGGAAAGATGGGTAGCCGCCAAAGCCAACGACAGCAGCAGGCTTTTTCTTAGAGATGAGGGCTTTAGCTTGTAGCAACCCTAAAACCAGATTCATCGCGCCTTTAACTTTACCGATCAGGCCTGCACCTAGCGTTCCTGATTTAACAATATGATGCGGAATATCGGGAAACAGATTTTTAAATTTCTCGCCGCGTTCATCGCTAATCCACTCAACATCATAGCCACGAGACACGAGGTCACGTGCGAGTGCTGCAGCAGGCATTACGTGCCCACCTGTTCCGCCCGCAGCGACAATTACAAGGTTCTTTTTTCTCATAAACCTACCTTATCTTGACTGCGTGGCGCTTGTAAAGATAGACCTCCACGTGAGATCCCTTTACGCACAGAACGCCGCGTTAACGCCAAGACAATACCAAAGGCAAACCCCATTGATAAAAGCGATGAACCGCCATAACTCATGAAAGGCAAAGTCATACCTTTTGCAGGAAGAAGCTGCATGGCTGAGCCCATATGAATGAGAGCTTGCAGGCCGAACATGCTTAAAATACCGCCGACACTTAAAACAACGAACATATCCTCACAAGAGATAAGGCGGTTGAGGCCGCGAAAAATTATGAAGCCATAAATGCCTATAATTAGCGCCAGGAAGACGAGCCCCATTTCCTCACCTGCGACTGAAAAGATAAAGTCAGCATGAGAATCAGGGAGATTAAGCTTCACACTGCCCTGCCCCGGCCCTGTCCCTAAAACGCCGCCTTCGCGAAAAGCTTCTAAGGATTTTTCCACCTGAAAGTTATCGCCTGTTTCGGGATTGAAATAGCGATCGACTCGACTTTGCACATGCTCAAAGCTCATATAGATCATCACGATCGCGCCGATTCCTGCGACAATTAGCAATATCACCCAGCGAAACGGTAAGCCTGCCAAGAAAATTTGCGCGCCCCACACAGAGGTGAGCACGAAGGTCATCCCAAAGTCAGGTTGAAGAAGCAAAAGCGTTACGCTTAGGCAATACAGCACGCCCGTAATGATAAAACCGGGGAAGTTCTCACGTGCTTTTTTCAGTGACATGAACCATGCCGCCATCACAATAAAAGCGGGCTTTAAAAACTCTGAAGGCTGAAGGGAGAAGCCAAAAATATGAAGCCAGCGCTGCGCGCCTTTAATCTCCATGCCCGTAAGCAGCACCAAGATCATGGCCGCGACCGCTCCTAAATAGACAAAAGCTGATAAGCGCCTGATTATCTTTAACGGCATTAAGGATAAGCCTAACATGATGCCTAGCGCGGGGATTAAGAAGATTATATGGCGTATAAGGAAATGATAATCCGATAAGCCGATATGATTAGCGACTGATGGGCTTGCGGTTGCAACAAGAGCAACGCCAAATATTGAGAGCACCAAAATTGCGGCGAGCATCCCGCGATCTACCGTCCACCACCAACGTCCTAAAATAGATGTATTCGTACGGGAGAATAGGCTCATAGGGCTTTCACCAATTCCGCGAAAGCATTGCCGCGCTCTTCGAAGTTTTTAAACTGATCCCATGATGCACATGCGGGAGATAGTAGCACCACACCGCTTTGCCCAGAAGATTGCGCCATCTCATGCGCGCCTTTAACCGCGCGCTCTAAGGTGGAGCTGCGGCTATAAGCTATATTATGAGCTTCAAACCATTGAGCAAAATCGTCCTCGGCTTCACCAATAACGAATGCATGTTTTATACGCTCTTTAAAAGCATCTAAGCCTTCAAGCCCGCCGTCTTTAGCGCGTCCACCGACAATCCAGTATATATCCTTATAAGAGGATAAGGCTTTAGATGTGGCTTCAGCATTGGTGGCTTTTGAGTCGTTGATATAAAGCACATCGCCAATCTGTGCGACGCGATATTGACGATGATTAAGACCTGGAAAGCTCTGTAAGGCGTTCATAAAATCTTGATCATCTATGCCGAGGATGCGGCAGATACATAAAACAGCCAATGCGTTTTGCAAGTTATGGCTTCCGCGAATGGCCGGCGCACTTAAGGCATTTGCGTTTTGAACATCCATCGTTAAGCTGATCAGCTCACGCAGCTTTTGCGCTTTAACCTCTTCATGAATTTCCCATGAATACATGTCATCAGTGGAGATCACCGCATAGGCTTTTTCGCATTTTTCTGGTGGCGGGCCAAAAATACGCGCCTTAGCCGCGGCATATTTATCAATATCGCCATGACGATCAATATGATCCGGGGTAATGTTGAGCAGCAAGGCAATATCTGGGGTGAAGCTTGGGCATAAATCCATTTGGTAGGATGAGATTTCAAGAATATAGACACCACCCTCTAGGGTAGAGAAGTCTTCTAGCGCGAGGGCAGCTGTGCCGATATTGCCGCCCATCTGATTAGGGATTTTTAATGCCTGTAATATGTGATGCATCAGGGCTGTTGTGGTGGATTTACCATTTGTGCCTGTAATGCCTATCACACGATTAGGCTTGTCTTGCGCTTGATTGCAGCGATGAAAAATCTCGATGTCACTAATAATTTCTATATTGGCAGCATTAGCCGCTTTGACAACCGGATGTGGTTCAGGGAAGTATAGCGGGACACCCGGCGCGAGCACGAGTGCGGCGCAGTCTTTCAGGGCTTGCTCATCAAGCTGTTTGATCTCCGCGCCTAAAGCTTTGGCTTTTTCACGTGCGGATTCGTTATCATCCCACGCGATGACCTTGCCGCCTGCCGCGCAAAGCGCTTTGACAGAGGCAAGCCCAGATATGCCAAGGCCAAAAACAGCAAGCATTTTGCCATCTATGCTTTGAATATAAGGCGTGCAGTTAATCATAAATATCCTAGCGGAGTTTTAATGTCGCAAGGCCGATGAGCGCTAAGATCACAGCGATAATCCAAAAGCGGATAACGATAGTTGGCTCTGACCAGCCTTTTTTCTCGAAATGATGATGAAGCGGTGCCATTGCAAACACCCGTTTTCCGGTGAGCTTAAAGCTTGTCACTTGAACAATGACGGAAACTGTTTCCAAAACAAATAGGCCGCCAATAATCGCCAAGACAAGCTCATGTTTGACCATAACAGCGATAGCACCAAGCACCCCGCCCATAGCAAGGGAACCGGTATCACCCATAAAGATCATAGCTGGTGGGGCGTTATACCATAAAAAGCCCATAGCACCGCCAATGAGCGCGCCACATAAAATCGCAAGCTCACCGCTGCCGATGACATATGGCACTTTGAGGTAATTCGCAAAAATTTCATTCCCGACAAGATAGGCGATCAAACCAAAACAGGCTGCGGCGATGGCTACTGGTACAATCGCAAGGCCATCAAGACCATCTGTTAAATTTACAGCATTAGACGCGCCAATCATGACGAAGAGCGCCCATGGTACAAAGAATAAACCAACATAGATAAAAGTCTCTTTCATCATAGGAATGGCTACATGCTGATTAATATGATCGGGCAATGTATTCATGACGCCAAAGGCCGCAATACCGCCAAACAGGATTTGACCCAGAATTTTAAGCTTTCCAGAAAGGCCTTTAGAGTTTTTCTTTGTTAGCTTGAGGTAATCATCAGCAAAACCAATCAGACCGTAGCCCACCATCACGAGTAATGCATACCATATAAGTGGATTAGAGAGATCAGACCAAAGAAGCGTTGAGATTGTCACCGAGATTAAAATCATCAAGCCGCCCATACTTGGCGTACCGACTTTGCTCGCATGAGCTTCTTCTAAATATTCACGAACATTGCTAGCGCCAGCTTGTTTGGCTTTAAGCCATGTGATCATCGGCTTGGCAATTAAAAAGCAAATCATTAGCGCTGTCAGCACAGCCAAACCTGTTCTGAATGTCAAATAATTGAACAGGTTGAAAAAGATATGTGTTTCAGCCAGCGGCGTTAAGAGATGATATAGCATAATATTTTTATATAGCCTTTATACTTTTTGTCTTTTTTTAAAAGCGATCAAATGCGCTTTTATTGACTTTTTATTGTAGAACTTCTTCCTTCGTATCACGCACTCGAGACGCGGAAACAGCGCGGATTACTCCAGCATAGCGCATACCTTCACGCCCATGACGATAGAGCATATAATCTCCAGGTCTTATTACTTCAGGAACAACGGCGGCCAGTTTGGCACGAGGAGCGATCGCTTGCAAGCTCTCAGTAACATTTGCCACGACACCAAAACCACGATCTAGATACACCAAGTCCAGATCGTCGATATAGCGAGGCAAGCGCACTTTATGCTCTTTTTCTTTAGGCACTTTCAAATCCACTTCCAAGAAATCAGGCAAAGCGTTTTTCAGCAAAACTTTACGTCTGCCCCGCCCTGTATCAATCACACTTTCAACATGCAAAATTGTATATGGCGTCTTTGGCTTTGGACGAACACTGACTTTCATCCCGCCGACTTGCCTATGATGCCAATGTGAGTGTCTTGGTGCTTTCATGGTGTATCCCTCTCTTTAGTCTTTTTCTTGTCTTAAAGTTTGAATTGCATTTGCGGCTTCTTCCGCATCATCGAAATGATCTGTATGGGTGGCAAAGCTTTGGCCTTGCTCATGGCCTTTTCCTGCGATCAGCAAGATATCGCCTTTTCTAAGCTGTGAAATGCCCGCTCTGATCGCTTCACGGCGATCACCTATTTCTTCTAATGTGCTGGAGGCGCTTAAAATTTCCGCGCGAATGCTGGCAGGATCTTCTGAGCGCGGATTATCATCCGTAACGATTGCGGCATCAGCTAAGCGGCTTGCAATCTCGCCCATGATCGGGCGTTTCCCCTTATCACGATCGCCGCCGCAGCCAAATACACATACAAGCTTAGAGCCATCGGCGACATGCGGACGCAGCGCGTTTAAAACCGTTTCCAGCGCATCTGGTGTATGGGCATAATCAACATAAATACCTGCTTTTTCAGGGTGCCCGTCAATAAGCTGTAGGCGCCCTGGCGCGCCTTTTATTTGCCCTAAGGCCTCAAGATAGATATTCGTTTTATCCGGATTTGAGCCAATCGCCATACCAAGAGCGCATAGAGCATTCATTGCTTGAAATTCTCCAACCAAAGGCAGTTCAATTGTATATGGGTTTCCATGCACACCAAGTGCTATCACTTGACCATGGCTATTTGCCGCGCGCTCAACCAGACGGATATACTCAGCCCTATACCCATAATCGATAACCTTAATGGAGCGCTTTTCACAGATTGCCTTAAGTGTATCAAATTCCGGTACATCCGCATTTAAAACAGCGATACCTTTATCAAGCAGCACCTCTGAGAATAGACGCGCTTTTGCTTGCAGGTAGTTCTCCATCGTTTGGTGATAATCAAGATGATCACGGCTTAGGTTCGTAAATCCCGCAACTTTAATGCTCGCGCCATCGAGGCGAGATTGATCAAGCCCATGAGATGAGGCTTCCATTGCCAAATGCGTCACATTTTGCTCTTCTCTTAAGCGCTTAAATTCTTTATGCAGAGCCACTGTTTCAAGGGTTGTCATTTTCCCGCTTAATGTGCCTAGTGATTCCGCACGTTCGCCTGAATAGCTCCAAAGCTGCTGTAGGAACGACACAACAGATGTCTTCCCGTTTGTGCCTGTTACTGCGGCAATCATAGCAGGCTGCTCTTTATAAAAGGCGGCGGCTAGCAGCGCGAAGAGATGGCGAGGATTATCATCTGTGATTAACTCAGGCTGAGCCGCTGTATCAGACAGCCCATCAATATTTTCAGGCCGTTGCGTACCGCTCGGCGCCAAGATATAGCGCGCGCCGTTCGCAAGCGCTTTACCGATAAAATCACGACCATCAAATTTTTCACCCGGAAATGCAGCGAAGAGAAAGCCCGGCTCAACCGCACGGCTATCTTGAGTAAGACCCGTAATATTCGAAACGATAGAGGCGATATCAAGTGTCATCTTAATGCCCCTCCTTCGTGCTGATATATTGTTTCAAAGACTCCCCGAAGCGCTCTTGCGATGAGCCATCCGCGGCAGGTGTAATCCCTAAAATCGAAACCATAGATTTGATAACATTGGCCACAGCTGGCGCAGCAACCCATCCACCTGTGGCGTAACCCCAAGTTCGCTTTTGACCTTTTGGCTCGTCAACTGCGATATAGATCGCATATTGAGGATCATCCATTGGGAAAACACCAACAAAAGAAGAGAGCTTTTTCTTATTATCATAACGGCCATTTACCAACTTTTCAGCCGTACCGGTTTTACCGCCAACGCGGTAGCCTTTAACCTCAGCTTTGCTGCCTGTTCCATCACTCACAACCAAGCGCAGGAGCGCGCGCATGCGCTGCGCTGTTTCAGGCGAGATAATGCGAATATCTTCATGTGCCTTTTCATTAGCGCGCTCATCCATCACTAGATGCGGCTGGATGATATAGCCACCATTCACAATAGAGGAGACAGCCGCTGTGAGTTGAAGCGGCGTCGTTGCTACGCCGTGCCCATAGGATGCTGTCAGTGTATTCGCCTCACGCCAAGGCGAAGGCACAAGCGGACGCGCCACTTCTTTCACTTCAAAATCGAGTGGGCTGAGCAAGCCTAAATCTTGGTAGAAGGCGCGCAACTTTTCTGTACCGATTGCCTGCGCCATCATCGCAGTACCGATATTTGAAGAATGCATAAAGACTTCTGGCGCGCTTAACGCATGATCAGCCGCGTGATAATCATTGATAGAAAAGCGTCCGACTTTTATCGGCTGGGTGACATCAAATTTCACACCAATCGGCACATCACGCGTTTCAAAAAATGCTGCCGTTGAGAGCACTTTAAAGACAGAGCCAAGCTCATACACACCTAGCGTTACGCGATTGAACAGAGCATCAGCGCTTGCATCTCCCGCATTATGCGGATTGAAATCAGGTAATGAGCTCGCCGCTAAAACCTCGCCTGTATTGACATCCATGATAACACCCGCAGCGCCAATCGCTTCGAAATCATCCATAGCGCTCAGCACTTCACGACGAAGAACATGCTGCAAACGCACATCTAGCGTAAGCTTCACATCCCGACCTTGCGATAAAAGACCATCAAAACTGCGCTCTATACCCGCTAAACCTTGATTATCTAAAGAGGCGTAGCCAAGCATATGCGCAGCCATTGCACCTTGCGGATAGAAACGCTGATATTCATATTCAAACTCCAAGCCTGGCTCACCAATCAACAACACAGCATGCTGCTGCGCTGGTGTGATACGGCGCTTTAGCCACACAAAGCGTTTACCGCTTTGTAGTTTTTGCAACACATCGCCATATGCTAGATCAGGAAAAATCTCGATTAATTGCTTAGCGGAGCTTTCAGGGTCAGCAATAAATTTACTATCTGCATAAAGAGAGGAGATTTTTAGCGTCGTCGCCATAAGCGTGCCATTGCGGTCATAGATATTACCGCGCTTAGCCACCACCTGATCAGCCGCGCCAGAGCGCTCATATCTTAAGCCGTTATCCCCTTCACGCGCAGCACCTTGAATAATCGTCAGATCAAACGCACGCACAAGCAACATGGCATAAGCCAGTATAAAGAAACCGCTTACTAACACCAAACGTCCACGCGCCAAATCAAGTGTAGAGCTACGCTCACCCTCAAGCTTTAAGGCCGATCTGCGCATTTGACGAAGGCGGATCATTGCGCACCTCCCTCAGACTCAGACGTTAAGCCCTGTAACAATGCACCAAAGTCGCGCACCGGCTCTGCCTGCTCATTTTCTTTTGAAGTTTCAAGATCAGAAACCTCATCTGCAAGCTCCTCAACAACAGGCTCATCTTGAGCGCTTATCTGCGGCTCATAGCTTTTTGGCTCAGCAGGTTTTTTAATCTCGATTTGTATACGGCTAGATGGGCGCGGCGCTTGATAAGAGACATCTTGCGCAGAAGCTGCTTCACCCTGCTCAATCCCAGATGTTGGCTTATCGTAAAAAACAGCATCCTTAGAGGTGATTAGCTTTTGCGTATCTGGCGGGGAGAGCTCTAAAAACTCTTCAGCCAAACGCTCTAAACGCTCAGGCCTATTCAAATAAACCCATTCCGCTTGCAGCATCTCGATCTGCTCACGCTCACGCTCAATCGAACGCTTCAACTCATCGCGGCGCTCTTCTGCGCGCTGCACATTTTGTGATGTATGAAGCAGCGCTACACCCGAGAGCGCCACAAGCCCGTAAACAACAAAGTTTCTTGTTTTCATCACCCTCATGCGCCAGCCCCCTTATAAAGAGCCGCCCGCAATTTAGCAGAGCGTGAACGAGGATTTTCAGCCAATTCTTTCTCAGACGGCAAAAGCGCTTTACGCGTTACAAGCTCAAACAAGGCTTCACGCTGCTGCTCCGGCATATAACGCGAACCACCTTGCCCACCCGCAAAGTCACGGAATGTCTGCTTTACAATACGGTCTTCCAAAGAATGGAAAGAGACAATAACAACGCGCCCGTCTTTGTTCAAAATCTCAGGCGCAGCTTCCAAAGCACGCTCAAGCTCCCCAAGCTCATCATTAACAGCAATTCTTAAAGCTTGGAATGTGCGCGTAGCCGGGTCAATATCATGTGGTTTCGGGCGCGGCAAACAACCCCGCACAATCTCCGCCAACTGAAAAGTTGTCTCAATCGCAGCCTCTTTACGCTTCTCAACGATTTTTCGCGCAATACGCCTAGATTTACGCTCTTCGCCATATTTATAAATCAGATTTGCCAATGGCACCTCTTCAAGAGACGCCACCACATCCGCTGCGCTCTCACCCTCCTGCGGGTTCATACGCATATCTAGCGGGGCATCAAAGCGGAACGAGAAGCCACGCCGCCCTTCATCCAACTGAAAGGAAGACACACCTAAATCAAGCACAAAACCATCAACTCTAGCAATATCATTCTCACGCAAGAGCCGCCCAACATCCCCGAAGCACCCCCGCAAAAAGATCAGGCGCTCGCCATATTTTTCCTTCAAAGCCTGAGCACGCTCAAAGGCATCAGGATCGCGATCTATCGCCACCACCTTACAGTTTGCAACCTCCAAAATGGCCGCACTATAACCACCCGCACCAAATGTGCCATCAACATAAACACCACCATCCTTAGGGGATAGTGAGTCCAAAACTTCCGGCAACATGACTGGATAGTGAGACACGATCAAATGACTTTCATGGGCAAAACAGACAGAATTTAACGCAGTATTTTACGAATCACGGATGGACTCAAAAAAGGCTTAAGAACAAGCCTTGACTCTATTAGAAGTATCACTGAAGGCATGAATTCGTCAATTTTTCCGCCGAGTCGCACACCAAGTTACACACATATATTTTCCTGTGGGGGAATCATTTACGGAATCAAATTTATACACCATATCGATAAACCCAACACACTACTTGCAATTGACTCGCATTTACATTAAAGATTTTAAGAATAATTCTCACCACCTTCCCAATTCCTTTTAAAGGAGCCAAGGAGAGCATATATGTTAGAAACCACACTGATCACTTTTCGCGAAGGTTTAGAAGCCTTTCTAGTTGTCGCCATCATGCTGGCTTACCTCAAAAAATCAGGACAATATGCACTCATGCAGCCCGTCTATACAGGCATTGGCGCAGCGCTCATCTTGAGCGTCACAACAGGTTGGCACGTTGCAGAGCTTGCAGAAAACCCCATATGGGAAGGCGCACTCGCCATTATTTCCGGCATAATGGTCACCAGCTTTACCGTCTATGTTATGCGCACAGCCAGCAACATCCGCAGTGAGATCACACAAAAGCTACAGGATGAGATTAGCTATAAAACAGGCACAAAAGCTTGGTTTGGCGTTTTCATTTTCACAACATTAATGATTGCACGCGAAGGTATGGAAACCGCGCTTATGCTTGGCTCAATCAGCGCAGAGATGAACACGGCCAGCTTAACAATAGGTGCTATATTCGGATTTTCACTCGTTGCACTCATTGGCTATATGTGGACCAAACAGAGCCAGCTCATTAACTTACGCCTCTTCATGCAAGCGACAGGCATTTTCCTCATCCTCTTTGCCGTTCATCTTTTCATTAATGGTGTGCATGAGCTCAGTGAAGCTTTCGCACTCCCCTTACTCAATGACAAGATACAGCTTTTCATCCATGATGTAACAGAGCCACTTGGCCCAGAAAGCCGTTTCGCAGACCTTATCACACTCAGCCTCCTAGCTGTGCCATGTGGCTGGATTGGCTTAAGCTACTTGAAAACCAAGTTTCTTAAACCCACAGCTTCAGCTATGGCTGCGGAGTAAGTAAAAAGAAGAAGGTTCAGAAGATCTATAAGCCGGGTTCTGTCTCCCGCAAGGGAGGATGGCTATTCATCTAGACCTGCCATTACTGACAGGTTCAAGCGATCTACCCGGGCTGCGGCGTGGAATACACCATATGCAGCCCCTATTTGATCTTGCTTAACGAAAGGGTTTACACTGCCAGCCCTGTTACCAGAGCCGCGGTGCGCTCTTACCACACCATTTCAACCTTACCTGTGAAGGCATAAAAGCCAACCATCGGCGGTTTATTTTCTGCTGCACTTTCCGTCGGGTCACCCCGCCCGGCCGTTAACCGGTTTCGTCACTCCATAAAGCCCGGACTTTCCTAATGAGCAAAGCTCATTCAGCCATCCGATCTTCTGAACGGCTGGGACTATGACTTATTTTGTCAAATAAAGCAATTTTTTGATTTTTACACTTCACTTACATACATCAATGTATATATAAATGCATAACATTTCTCTTTAAGGCTTATATCATGAAAGAATTCATCGCCCTTATGGCTCTACTCACCGCGATGGTCGCACTCTCGATCGATGCGGTTCTGCCAGCTTTAGAACCCATGGCACATGATTTAAGTGTCGTAAGCCGCAATGATATTCAATATGTTGTCGGCGCTTTTTTCATAGGCACAATCTTCGGACAATTCATATATGGCCCGGTTTCAGATACAATCGGTAGACGCAAATCGCTTCTTTCCGGCATCATCCTTTTCATGATAGGCAGCATCATCTGCCTTATAGCACCCAACCTAGAGACAATGCTCATAGGGCGCGCCATGCAAGGGCTTGGCGCCTCTGGCCCACGCATCATGACAATGGCTATGGTGCGCGATAAATATACAGGCCGTGAAATGGCGCGTATTATGTCGATCATTATGAGCTGCTTTATCTTGGTCCCCGCGCTTGCACCTTCAGTTGGACAGCTTATCTTAATGTTCGCAAGCTGGCACGGGATCTTCATTCTCTATATGAGTTACGCACTCATCGTTTTCATCTGGAGCTATCTGCGCCTAGATGAAACCTTAGCACCAGAAAAGCACCGCCCATTTGATATACCTGATCTTTATGGCGCATTAAAAGAAGCAGCAACAAGCCGCATAACTCTAGGCTACTCGCTATGTAGCGGTGTTATTTTTGCGATGATGCTAGGCTATATTCATAGTGCAGAGCAGATTTACCACGAAATATTTAAGGTCGGCGATATGTTCCCTGTTTATTTCGGCATGCTGGCTTTAGGCCTTGGCGCCGCTTCATTCATTAATTCTGCAATGGTTAGACGCTATGGTATGCGTAACATCACTATGTGCGCTCTTGCTGCTGCGATCCTTGCCTCATTTTTAAATTTGGTCTTTACGCTCTATTTTGGCGGCAATCTCTTAAGCTTTATGATGGCCGCAGGCATCATCTTCTTTTGCATGGGCATGACCTTCGGTAATGTCAGCACCATGGCTTTAGAGCCGATGGGACATATAGCAGGAATGGCTTCTGCGTTTATGGCCTCTGTATCAACGCTGATATCACTACTTATCGGCGGCAGTATTGGCCAAATGTATGATGGTACAATCTTACCGCTTTCTATTGGCTATTTCGCCTTGAGCACGATAGCGTTGATCATGATGTTTTGGATTGAGCGGGGCGTTCCACATTCACATGAAAAGCCAACCCCTTAAAAAGACTCATCTTTATCGCGCCTGCACGAGCGCTGCGAGACGCTCTAAAGGCTGATCAGGATAGTGAAGCTTAAAGGCTTCCCACAGCACATCTTCAGGCAATTCAGGGTTATACCCTAATTTTATCAAGGCCTTATAACGATCAAATGAATCTGAAACTGTAATCGGATCAGGATATACCCCTAAATCATGCGCGGCAAGCTCAGCCCAAGGGAACAGCGCACCAGGATCAGCTTTTCGTCCCGGCGCAATGTCTGAATGCGCAAGCATGTTTTTAATTTCAAATCGTTTCGTAATATTTTTGCAAAGCCCTATCACGCTTGCGATTTGCTCATTTGGAAACGCGCTATAGCCAAATTCTTCACCCGGATTTTGAATTTCAATTCCTATACTCGCCGAGTTAATATCCGTCCCCCCCTGCCAGTAAGAACACCCCGCATGCCAGGCGCGTTTATCCTCATCAACAAGATTAAAAACTGCACCATTCTCATCAATAAGGTAATGAGCGCTCACCTCTTTTTCAGGGTTACAAAGCCAGTCTGTGGCAGCCTCTTCAGCGCTTGGACGGCCAGTATAATGCAGGATAATCATATAAGGCGCGCCTTTCATATCAGGAGCGCGCTCATTGAAATTAGGGGAGCGATAAGTGGTGTAATCTATATCCATGTAACTATTTCAGTCAGTTGTGCGAATTTATGAATATGATAACGTAAAAAGGATAGATTTTAAAATGCGCGGACTTATTTTACTCACGGCTTTCATAATGCTGCTTATTGGTGGTGTAGCCTATTTATACTCATCAACACCGGCGCGTGCAAAAGGAGACATGCTTATGGATAAGAAACCTGAAGGTTACCCTGTTGCTATATTAGCGGGTGGGTGTTTTTGGTGCACAGAGAGCGAGTATCGCGCTATTGATGGCGTGCTCTATACACGCGTTGGCTATATTGGCGGGCATTTAGATAATCCGAAATATGAGGATACGCATGATAGCAAGTCTGGTCACGCTGAAGCGGTTGAGGTGACTTATGATCCTAAGGCGGTGAGTTATGAAGAGCTTTTGCGCTATTTCTTGACCAAAGCGCATGATCCGACGCAGCTTAATCGTCAAGGCCCGGATATTGGCACGCAATATCGCTCTGCCATTTTCTATGCAAGCGAAGAAGAAAAAGCGCTGGCGCAAAAAGTGATTGATGAGGTGAGCGCCGAAAAAGTTTGGGACAAGCCGATTGTCACGACCTTAGAGCCTGCAACAACATTTTGGGAAGCGGAAGATTACCATCAGCAATATTACGAGAAATATGAAGAGCGCACAGGACGTCCTCATATAAATGATTGGCTGAAAAGGCAAAGCCGTTAAGGCTTTGACCGTTACTTTAAGCGGCTAAACCTTAAGCCGCTTTAGCTTTACTCATAACATCGGCGCAGCGGTTACAGAGATCGCCATTTTCATCAACCTCAGGCGTGATTTTCCAGCAGCGTTGACATTTCGAGCCTTCGGCCTTGTTAATCTCAACACCCACAGCGCCAGCATTTAACGTCACAGCAGACGTAATACAAACATCAGCCATATCGACATTTTCAAATACGCTTAAGTCTTGCGCTGTAATCACAGGGGCCGCCTCTAAAGATGAGCCAAGCTCTTTTGATTTACGCAATGGCTCGATCGCTTCCAGAACAGCCTTACGTACCGGCATGATTTTTTCCCATTTCGCCGCCAAAGCTTCATTACTCCAGCTTGCAGGTGTTTCAGGGAAATCACGCAAATGCACCGAAGCCGCTTCATCGAACAAGTCTTTTGGGGCGTGGCTCCATGCTTCTTCCGCTGTAAAGCTCAAAACCGGGGCAAGCCAAGCTGATAGACGCTCAAAGATATGCGCCATAACAGTTACGCTCGCGCGGCGCTCAAAGCTATCCAATGCATCACAGTATAGGCGGTCTTTACGGATATCGAAATAGAAAGATGAAAGCTCGGCGTTACAATAATCATGCAATGCTTTTGTCATTTTCATGAATTCATAATTCTCGATATAGCCGCGAACCTTCTTATCCATCTCTGCGAGCTGATGCAAAGCGAGTTGCTCAAGTTCTGGCATTGAAGACACATCCTCAATGAGATCAGCTTTACTTACACCATCAAGTGCACCCAAAAGATAGCGCAAAGTATTGCGGATGCGGCGATAGAGATCGCCAGTCATTTTGAGGGTATCTTTACCAATGCGGATATCTTCAGAATAATCAGAGAGCAGCGCCCATAGGCGGATAATATCCGCGCCATATTGATCCATCATTTTCAAAGGATCAACGACATTGCCCAGAGATTTGGACATTTTATAGCCCTTATCATCAAGTACGAAGCCGTGGGTTAATACATTTTGATAAGGCGCTACGCCATTTGTTCCAACGCTTTCAAGAAGGGACGAGTGGAACCAACCGCGATGTTGGTCAGAGCCTTCAAGGTAAAGATCAATTTGCTTTACCCCTTCATAGCATGGCCATGTCTGAGTATCTCCCACAACAAATTCATGCGTTGAGCCGCTTTCAAACCAGACATCGACAATATCCATCACTTTTTGATATTGGTCAGCCTTTTCACCGAGGAAGCGCTCCTCTACGCCCTCTTTATACCACGCATCCGCGCCCTCTTCTTCGAAGGCCTTTTGGATTTCATCATAGATAGCAGGATCATTTAGCACTTCGCCTGTATCTTTATGCAAGAACAAAGCGATTGGCACGCCCCATGCGCGCTGACGCGAGATACACCAGTCAGGACGGTTTTGGATCATTGATGTGATGCGCGCTTCGCCTTTGGCAGGAAGCCATGCTGTTTCCTTAATAGCATGCAATGCGTTTTCACGAAGCGTTGCATTTGAATCCTTAAAGGTCGCCCTATCCATACCGATAAACCATTGCGGGGTTGTACGGAAGATGATCGGCGCTTTTGAGCGCCAGCTATGCGGATATTCATGGCGGATAGAGCCTTTAGCCAGTAGCTTCCCTTGCTCAACAAGCGCTTTAAGCACTGCGAAGTTACCATTGCCGATCTCGCCTTTTTGGGTATAGACTTCAAGGCCTGCAAAAAGCCCCACATGCGGGCGGAACTTCCCATCATCAGTAACGTTATCTGTAATTTCGATTTGCTGATTTGGGGAGCGGTTTTTATTCTCGGCATTAATGAGATGGAAGTCATCCTCACCATGACCAGCGGCGCAGTGCACGAAACCTGTACCCGCATCAGCGGTTACAAAATCACCACATAAAAGCGGCACGCCGATCTCATAATCATAATATGGATCTGCATCTGCTAGAGGGTGCTTAGCAATTGAGCCCGCAGCTTCTGAGCCTTTAAATGTGCCAAGCTGCGTCCAGCTTTCGATTTTTGCCGCTTGTTGAACACTTTCTGCGAGCGCAGTTGCGAGGGCAATCTTATGTGTGCCGTTTTCATCTTCATATTCGTAAACGCCATATTCCAGATCTTCACCAAACGCGATTGCGCGGTTAGATGGAATTGTCCAAGGCGTTGTCGTCCAGATTACGATATCAGCGCCTTTTAAAATCTCGACATTGGTTTGCACAACTGGAAAGCGTACCCAGATAGTGATGGATTTATGCTCTTTATATTCCACTTCCGCTTCGGCGAGCGCCGTTTTTTCAACGACAGACCACATCACAGGCTTTGCACCTTTATATAGGCCGCCATTAAGTGCGAATTTGTGAATCTCACGCACGATTTTACTTTCGGCGCGGTTTGTCATCGTACGGTAAGGCCCGCCAACTGGCTTGCCCTGATCATTTATTTTTTCCTGCCAATCGCCGCTAACGCCTAAGCGCTTGAATTGCGCGCTTTGTATATCGACCCATTTTTGCGCAAATTGGCGGCACTCTTCACGGAATTCGAGTGCTGGCACTTCGTCTTTATCTTGCCCAGCATTGCGGTATTTCTCTTCGATTTTCCACTCAATCGGCAAGCCATGACAGTCCCAACCCGGAACATATGGCGCATCATACCCCATCATCGTGCGGGATTTTACGACCACATCTTTGAGGATTTTGTTAAGCGCATGCCCCATATGGATATCGCCATTTGCGTATGGAGGGCCATCATGCAGAATCCATTTCGGACGCCCTGCAGATTTTTCGCGAATTTTCTCATATAGCCCTAACTCTTCCCATTCAGCCATAATTTCAGGCTCTTTCTGTGGTAAACCACCACGCATTGGGAATTCTGTTTTCGGTAAGAAAACGCTATCTTTATAGGTGTCTTTATTCTGATTATCGCTCATTGTCTATGCCTTTATTATTGAGGGCACTATGGCGTGGGATCGCGGAGAAATCAAGCTTGAAAACACCTATAATTCTGCCCTAGCAACATGGTTCTGAATTGCCTCTGTATTAATTTCAACCTTCGCCGTTTTCCAATCCTTTGCACTCAGATCATATAATCCAGACAATTTAGAAGAACTGTTTTTCATTACCCCTTGATTTTTCAAGGATTCAGCAACTACATCTGTATCAGAGAGCTGCTCAGGGCTCAAATTAACCTTATATGCTGATCTAACACCAACATTAGCACTGTCATAGTGTATTACCACAGCCATAAAATCATTCGGACTTGCCACATCTTTATATATCTCATATAAACGCTCTACACCCTTAAACGATAAAGAATTTGATATATCAATACTCATTTTCACCTCCACAGATATCCTAAATCTAAGGACGTAGTTAACACTAGATTGTTTTTATGTCAATATTCTACATCCCTAAAAGCCAGATCGCGGCAGGGATATAAAAGAGCGCGAGGAGTGTGCCGATTAAAACTGTCGTAGCGGCTTTTTCAGGGTGCAGGCCTAGCTGCGCTGCAAAGGCGACAATATTTGCGGCTTGCGGAACAAGTGCGAGGATCATTAGCATGTGATGCACTTGCTCATCAAAGAGCTGAAGATACGCATTATCAATCGCGATACATCCCAGCGCAAGTAAAGGCCACATAATGATCTTGCCGACAAAAGAGAAAGCGATAAAGCGTGGACCAAGCTCAAAATGCTTCATTTGCGCCATAGCTGCGCCGATCAGCATCATACCAATCAATACATACGCCCCTTTGAAGTAAGACCAATATGTGTAAAACACGGTTGGAAGCTCTACATTTAGGACATTTATGATCAGCCCTGCTGCAATCGCATAGAGAGAGGGAAAGCGGGCAAGTTTTATGAGGGATGTGCGCACATCAAAGTTACCGCGCGCAGCGATATAATAAGCAACTGTTGATTCAAAGACATTGCCGCCCAAAATCATCAGCATATAAATCCCGATCACCTGCTCTTCGAAGAGTAAGAACACAACCGGCAAACCGAAATAGCCCATATTCCCCATTGAGGCACACATTGCGACAAGGTTGGCGCGGCTATCGCCATAGATTTTGCGCCCTGCATTCAAGATCGTCATTGAGACAATCACAGAGAGCAGATAGACAACGATAGGCAGGATAATATAGGAGAGCTTAAGCTCTAAATCTGCCATAAAGCCAAAAGCGACAATCGGCAAAATGATATAGATTGATAGGCTGCCTAGCGTTTTAGGGTCGACTTCAAAAAATTTCGAGGCGAGATAGCCGATCAAAATAATCACATAAAGTGGAATCAAATTATTAAGAAGCAGAAAGAATGTATCCATGATCGCAGGCTCAAATTAAAGTAAAGGTTTGAGGATTTCACGCGCTTGCGCACAATCTTCATTCATTTGCGCAATCAGCTCATCGAGAGAGTTAAATTTCGCTTCACTGCGCAAGCGTTTAACTGGGCGCACATGTATGACCTGATCATATATGTCACGATCAAAATCAAAAATATAAGTCTCGATTTGCGCTGTTGGGATCTCAAACATAGGACGAATGCCGATATTGGTTGCTGAAGCGTGCCAAACATCTTCGCCTTCAATACGAGTTAAGGTCGCATATACGCCATAGGCAGGATGCACTGTATCGCCTAGCGCGACATTAGCTGTTGGAAAGCCGAGCTCACGTCCGCGCTGATCGCCCTTAACCACGATGCCGCGCATCTCCCAATCCCAGCCCAGAATTTCATTTGCGCGCTCTATTTTACCATGACGCAAAGATTGGCGAATAAGGCTAGAGGAATAAATCTCACCCTCTTGTGAAGCTATTTTATTCACCGCGCTGACTTCAAAGCCTGCCTTTTCAAGCGTTTCAATTGTGCCCTTACGCATTTGACCAAACTGAAAATCATCACCAACAACGATATGCGCGGCACCTAGCCCCTGCTTTAAAATATTCTCGATAAAAGCATCCGCAGTTTGGCTCGCGAAGTCCCAGTTAAACTCTAAAGAGTAGAGATGATTGACGCCATGAATCGCTAAGCGCTCAGCTTTTAAGGCGGGCGGCGTTATGCGCGTTGGCGGGTCATCGCTACGAAACAGGCTGCGCGGGTGTGGCTCGAATGTCAAAACCGCCAAATCCAGTTCTTTGCTTTTCGCGATCTCGGCGCCCTTTTGCAGCAAGGCTTGATGCCCTTTATGCACGCCATCAAAATTCCCAATCACGACGACAGCGCCGCGGGCATTTTCAGGTATTTCAGAGAGCGAGGTCAAAATATTCATAGCTTATTTAGGTAGTCTTTTTCTATTTGTAAAACAAGCCTTTTAGCGAGGTTTTTCTAAGCTGTGAGTGAAGCTGTGAGTGAAGCTGTATAGAGGCTTGCTTCAAGCAGATGAAATCGCTAGTCTCGCGAGCATGACAAAATACATGGCGTTCGTTTTAGCTTTTATCGTGCTTGTTGCTGATCAAATCAGCAAGTGGGCGGTTACTCAATTCATGATCAAGCCTGCGATTGATGTGGGGTATCTCGCAAAAACAGAGCTAAAGCCGAAAGGGTTTTTCGAGTGGCTCATTTCGGCAGATATGTTGCTACCATACACGCATATAGAGATTCTTCCCTTCTTCAATATTGTGATGGTCTGGAATAAGGGCATCTCGTTTGGCCTATTCAATCAAAGCGGACAGCTTGGTGTGTGGCTGATGCTCGCACTGTCTAGCGCTATCATTATATTCTTTACCATATGGATGCTTCGCTGTACGAGCCGCTACATGCTGATTTGCATGGCGTTGATTATTGGCGGCGCTATCGGCAATGTCATAGACCGCGCACGTTTCGGCGCTGTTGTTGATTTCTTAGATTTTCACGCTTTCGGTTATCACTATCCTGCATTTAACATTTCTGATAGTGCGATTGTTATTGGCGTTTTTCTGTTAATCATTCACTCGTTCTTTTTTGAAACACAGCATAAAAATGCTACATAGGTAATGCGTAAATAGATGGAAATTAAAATGACTAAGCATATTTTTTATACAGCAAGCCTTTTGGTTATAAGTGGTTTAAGCCTTGGAGCATGTTCTGGCACTAAAGAAACGCTAGGTTTAAACAAAGCTATTCCAGATGAGTTTAAGGTTGTGCGTCACGCGCCTTTGGAAATGCCACCTAATTATGCATTAAGACCGCCAGAGCCAGGCATGGCGCGCCCACAAGAGCAAGAAATGGCCGAGCATGCTGCGCAAACCGTCTTTGGAGGCAGTGCATCAACTACGCCGCCCGCTTATAGTTCTGATGCGGCTGACACGCTTTTACAGCAAGCTGGCGCTCATAATTTAGATCCTGAGATTCGTCAAAAAATTGATGGTGAGCGCAGAGAGCTCAATGATACGAATAAAACGGTTGCGAAAAAGCTCCTTAATATCGGTAGCGATGATGTAGGAGCAACGATTGTTGATGCTGAGAAAGAAGCTGAGCGCATCAAAAACAATCAAGAAACTGGTAAGGATATCACCGAAGGTGAAGTCCCTAGCATTGATGAATAATCACGCTATATAGCGAAAAGCTAGCTACTCATATGAGCATTTATGTGCTCATGGCTGTATTTATTTTTGAATCCATATGTATTCGAGGTCTTTTATGCATAGATCATTTTATTCTTTAAAGCTTTTAACATTTGGAGCGGTGAGCTGCCTAGCGATGGCGTGTTTATCAAGCAAAGTGATTGCAGAACAGAACCGCCCTGCCCCGCAGGAAGCAGAGAGTGAAAGCGCTAAAGATAAAGTCTTTAATGCGCAGGAATTTATGCTGGATAATGGCATGCAGGTTGTGGTCATCCCGAACCATAGAGCCCCCGTTGTCACACATATGGTTTGGTATAAAACAGGCGCAGCGATGGAGCCTGCAGGTAAATCAGGAATTGCGCATTATCTCGAACACCTCATGTTCAAAGGCTCTGACGTGATTGGCGCTGAGGCACTGGCGCCGGGTGAGTTTTCTAAGACAATTCGTCGTTTAGGCGGCAATGATAATGCATTTACGTCACAAGATTACACCGCTTATTTCCAATCAGTACCGGTCAGCGCTTTAGAACAAGTTATGCGCATGGAAGCAGGACGCATGCGCGGGATGAACCCACCTTTAGAAGATGTAAAGTCAGAGCTGAGCGTGATCTTTGAAGAGCGCCGCATGCGTACAGATAACGATCCGCAAGCGCGTTTTTACGAACAGCTTCGCGCACATAGCTATATCAACCATCCTTACGGCACGCCTATTATTGGCTGGATGCATGAGGTTGCAGGACTTAGCTGGGAGGATGCCAAAAGCTATTATCAGAAATGGTATGCGCCAAATAATGCTATTTTAGTGGTAAGCGGCGATGTAAGCCCTGCAGAAGTTTTGAGTAAAGCCATAGACATATACGGCAAAATCCCAGCGCAAGATTTAGATGAGCGCCAATATTTAACTAGCCCGCCAGCAGAGAGCCAAGCCCGTCTTATCATGAAAGATAAAGCTGTGCGTGAGAGCGCGCTTTATATCATGTTTAGAGTGCCGAGCGCTCACCAAGATAAGCATAAAGCGCTGGCTTTGGATGTTTTCAGAGAACTTATGGCAGGTGGGCCTAGTGCACAGCTATATCGCTCTATCGTTTCTGATCAAAAATTGGCAAGCTCTGCCGGACTTTCCTATGATAGCACTAGCTGGAGTGATGCAGATATTACGATTTATGCGACACCTCTGCCTGGTGTTGAGATTGAGGTTTTAGAAAAGGCACTTCTTGATGAGCTGCGCGCCGTTGTCGAAGATGGGGTTGAAGCCGATGATGTTGAAAATGCGATTACCCGCCTTCAAGAGCAAGCGATATATGCCCGTGACAGCTTGTCTGGCCCCGCAATGATTATTGGCCGCGCCCTTGCGAGTGGCATGAGCTTAAATGATGTCGAATATTGGCCGCATGATATTCAAAATGTGACGGCCACTGGCATTCAAAATGTCGTGAAAGAATATCTTGATCCAGATACACCTCATGAACAGCCACCCGTGACAGGCATTTTAATGCCAGCAGATAAAGAATAGGAGCTTATCACTATGAGAGTTATTTCAACGTTTTTCCTTATTCTATTATGTGCGTTCAGCTTTCAAGCTCATGCTCAAGATGATGGCTCTATTTTGGATATTCAGAGCCTCACGAGTGAGAGCGGTATTGAGATTTGGCTTGTCGAAGATCATAGCGTGCCTGTGATTGCTTTAAGAGCTGGATTTAAAAATAGTGGTACAGCTTATGATCCGCAAGATAAGCAAGGCTTGGCGCGTTTAGCGTCTAATACAATGGATGAAGGTGCAGCGCATTTAAGTGCGCAGAATTTTCAAAAAGAATTAAGAGATAACTCCATATCGCTGTTTTTTAATGCAGATAGGGATTCTTTTGGCGCCTCGCTCAAGACGCTGAGTAAAAATAAAGAGCGTGCCTTTGAGCTTTTAGAACTTGCCTTGAGCAAGCCGCGTTTTGAAGCAGAAGCTGTTGAGCGCATGCGTAATGCTAATCAAAGCCGTATCCGTAATTCGCTAACTGATCCATCATGGATGGCGGCGCGTTTAATGAATGATATTGCCTTTGAAGACCACCCTTATGCAATGAATAGTGGCGGAACGCTCTCTGGGCTGGATAATATCAATAGCGATGATCTTAAAGCCTTTCATAGCGCGCATATTGGTAAGAATAATCTAGAAATTGCCATTGCCGGAGACATAACCGCAGAGGAAGCGATTGAGATTGTCGATGAGACTTTTGGCGGACTTCCTGATGTTGAGCTAAAAACACTCGAAGATTTAAATATCCAAAATACTGGGCATGCTTATCTTTATGAGCGCGATATCCCACAAAGTGTTATTCGCATTACTTTTCAAGGCATTAAAAAAGATGCCCCTGATTACTTTGCCGCACAAGTTATGAATTTTATCCTTGGCTCATCTGGTTTTGGTTCACGCCTAACCGAAGAGATTAGAGAAAAACGCGGTTTAACTTATGGTATTTATTCAAGCCTTTATAATTTAGAGCATGTTAGTGCACTTATAATCTCCACATCAACGGCTAATGAAAATGTTGCGGAGATGATTGAGCTCATCAATAAAGAATTAAGCAAAATCGCAGAAAAGCCTGTGAGTGAGAAAGAGCTTAAAGATGCGCAATCTTATCTCTTAGGCTCTCTGCCGTTAGAGCTTACCTCAACAGACAAGATCGCGGATTTGCTATTAGCGTTAAAACTCGATAACCTACCACTCAATTATCTAGATCAACGTGCGCAAGCCATTGAAGCAATGAATGTGGAGGCTGTGCAAGCCAGCGCAAAAAAACTGCTGGCAGATGGCGGGATGAATATCGTGATTGTGGGCCAGCCAGGCGCGCTTAATTTAGATATAAATGAAATCGATAGCTTGCCGAATGTCGAATAAAGCATAATAATAAAGGCACTTATTTATATGGGGATTAGAACTTAAATATATGCTTACTGATTTAGCAGCGTGGCACGCTTTAGAAGCTCACAAAAAAGAGATGGAAGAGACATCCATCAAATCACTTTTCGAAATAGACCCAAAGCGCTTTGAGAGCTTTCACATCCGTACAGATGGTTTGCTTTTTGATTATTCAAAGCATCGCGCTAGCCTCAAAACAATTGAGCTCTTATGCAACCTTGCCAAAGAATGCGGGCTTGAAAAACGCCGCCAAGATATGTTGGACGGTAAGGAAATCAATGAGAGCGAGCAGCGTGCTGTCTTGCATATGGCGCTTCGTGGTTCAACAGACCCAAACCTTGTTGTCGATGGTGAGAATATCGCTGAATTCGTTGGCGGTGTGCAGGCACAGATTAAGCGCATATCAGAAGAAATTCGCAATAATCCAAAGATCACTGATGTGGTCAATATAGGGATTGGTGGTTCTGATCTGGGGCCGCGTATGTGCTATAAAGCGCTTATTCCGCTGGGTGAAGGGCCGAATTTGCACTTCATTTCTAATATTGACGGGCGCTCTTTGGAGAAGCGTTTACAGCCTCTTAACCCTGAAAATACGCTTTTAATTGTTGCTTCAAAAACTTTCACAACGATGGAGACTTTGGGCAACGCAACGGATGCGCGCGAGTGGCTTTTGACCAAGCTTAAAGAGGAAGACTTACACGATCATATCGTTGCGGTTACAAATAACGTCGAAAAAGCGATGAGCTTTGGTGTTGATGAACAGCATATCTTGCCGCTAAGAGACTGGATTGGTGGTCGTTACAGCGTATGGGGCGCTGTAGGCTTGGCCATTGCTGTCGCGTTTGGCTATGAAGTCTTTGAAGAGCTTTTAAAGGGAGCGCGCCTTGCTGATGAGCATTTTATGAGCGCGCCTTTTGAGAAGAACATCCCTGTATTGATGGCGATGCTAGGGATTTGGTATCGTAATTTTTGGGATTATCCAGCGCATGCTATCCTGCCCTACTCACATGATTTCAGAGATTTCCCACGCTTTTTGCAGCAGATGGATATGGAATCAAATGGTAAAAGCGTAGGCTTAAATGGCGAGCGCCTACCTTATGCAACAGGTCCGATTATCTTTGGTGAGGCTGGCACCAATGCACAGCACGCCTTTATGCAGCTGTTACATCAGAGCGAACAGATCATTCCATCGGATTTCCTTATCTCAGCCAATGCGTATCACGATCTACCAGATCACCACACGCACCTCATCAGTAACGCACTTGCGCAAAGTAAAGCACTGATGGAAGGACAATCACATGAGGATGATTTACAGCGTAATTTCCCAGGCAACCGCCCAAGCTCTACCTTCATGATGCGTTATCCTGATGCGCAGCGTTTAGGCATGCTTATAGCTTTTTATGAGCACAAGGTCTTCACGCAAGGCGTGGTTTGGGGCATTAACAGCTTTGATCAATGGGGCGTTGAGCTTGGCAAAACGATTGCTAAGGACCTTTATGTCACAATGAACCAAGAAGGTCTCAAAGATGGTGGTGACAGCTCGACAAGTGGGCTTATGAATGCCTTTTCAACACATTGCGAACACGCCGCTTAAACGCATCTTGCTAATATTGATTTCCTGTTTTTGGTTAAGTGTGGCATGATATAGATATAAATCCTGCGTAGAATATAAAGGGTGCGCTTATGCTTTTATAGACTGAGCACGCTTGCTAAGTAACATCGTAGAACAAAGATCATAGCGAAGGATACGCCTTTCATATGGATAGCATTCCAGCCCCACAAGATATGCCGCGCCTTAGTCAAGCTGAGCTAGAAAAAGTTATCAGGCTCCATGCCGCCTATCTCAAAGGCATGGTTGGCGGGCAGCGTCTTAACCTTTCTTATAAAAATCTTTCTTCATTAGATTTTAGTGGCAATGACTTAAGTAATGCGGATTTCACAGGCTGTAGCTTGATGGAATCGCATCTGGTGCGCTGCAACTTAAAAGGTGCGAGTTTTTATGGCTGTGATTTACGTCATGCCAATATGCGCCATAGTGATTTACAGCGCGCGGATTTACGCGGGGCTTATCTGGCGGGTGCCAATCTGACCAATGCGAATATGAGCGGGATTGATTTGGGCGAAGGCATTATCATGACGCGCAGTAAAAACGGCACGATGGTTGAGCGCCCTCGCCTTGCGGGTGAAGGCGGTCGGACTGTGCTAACTGGGGCGAAGCTTGGACATAGCACGCTTGATCATGCGCGGGCGGCAGCGGCTATTTTTACGGATGCTGATTTATCGGGTGTGAGCTTTTACGGCGCGAATTTAGAAGGCGCGGATTTTGAAGGCGCAAACCTCACAGGCAGTGATCTTAGCGGCGCGAATTTAGAGCGCGTTAATATGCGCGCTTGTATCCTCACCAAGGCCAAATTATTCGATACAGAGCGCAGAGGCCTTGATCTGACCGATAGCATTACCGATCACGCGATTGGCGCTACGATTGAAAACCTTGGCCGCCCTCTCGAAGAGTTATTGGAGATGCATACATTATGGATCGCCACATCTGGCAAAAAAGGACACCAGCTTGATTTAAGTGGCTATGATTTGCGCGATGCGCGTAATTTAAAGAACTATCCCTTGACCGCAGTCATGTGTATTGGCGCGAATTTCTTAGGACAAGATATGCGTCATTCCGAGCTTCAAAGCGGGGTGTTTGATCGCTCAGATTTTCGTGATTGCCGCTTTAATTATGCGGATTTACGCGCTAGCAGCTATAAGCATGCGAAATTTGTAAGAGCCAATTTGGATGGTGCGAAGCTCAACGCCCTAGAAATTCAACGCGGCGGCGGGGAAACATATATGGCTCGCACAGATTTAAGCGGGGCGAATTTACGCTTTGCCAGCTTAAAAGAAGCGGATTTACGCGACAGCATATTAATGGGCGTTGATCTTCGTGATGCGGATTTACGTGGGGCAGATTTGCGCCGCGCCGATTTCACTGGCGCGCTTATTGATTACACTAAGTTTGATGGCGCATCGTTAGAAGATGCCATTATTGACCTTAGCGGGGTATAGAGAGAGCCGTTGCTGAACTCTAGACGCATCATAGCCACGGTTATAAGCGTCCATTGATAATATGGCATTCATCAATTCCGGTTTTAGTGTCATTTCAATTCTCCTATTCTGCTATTGGTTTGTTTGGCCAACTAAAATAACTATAAGTCATGTTTAATTTACGAGCCTGATCTGGCAACCACCGATCAACAACGCCCCATGTAGTGGGTTCATCGGTGATCTCGAGAGTGATGCTTTTCAGCTTCACTCCTTCACCGAACAGCTCTTCAAAGCGATTAGCAACAGTATAGCTACCTATTCTTTCACCATTGTTTTTACACTCTTCTATCGTATCTTTCGCCCAGGCACAGGTCTCCTTATCATAGACAAGCTCAACGGATTTTGGGTCATTCAGGTCAGTAAAGGTGACCATCTTTATGAAACGATCCGTACCTAGTGGCGCTTTAGTACCGACAGGTAGCGAGTCATAATATTCATAGCCTGCCGGCGTTTCTGCTCCGGCACCCGATGGCACAGGAAACGAAGCATAAAACTCTAAGTCAGAGCTATGAGCTATGAGTGCAAATACATTGCCACGCTCGCCTAGGTTAATAACAACAGCTTCTCCAGATACCTCGCCGTAGTTACTGGCTTCAGGAGGAAATGTTACAGGATTATCATTCCCCATCTGACGAATCGCATAACCGCTCTTTACTCCTTCAGGCGTTTCAATTTCAACCGTCATCTTATAACGCCATGAACTTGGCATCTGATTAGCTTGCACATATGCAAAAATTCCAACCAATAATAAAATCGGTAACAATATGATTGTGAACAAAACTTTCTTCATGCTCATCCCCCCTGCGCCCTTTGAGATATTATATTACAGCGCCTATATTTTATCCACCAGTTAAGAAGCTGAAAAATCTATCAAAGCTGACAGTCTGAGCGCGGCTGTTTATTATACAGGCCATGCGTATTAGACATTTGCCCGAAACTTTGATCAACCAGATTGCCGCCGGTGAGGTAATTGAGCGTCCATTTGCGGCTGTGAAAGAGCTGGTTGAGAATGCCATTGATGCGGGGGCCAGCCGCATTGATATCTCTTTGCGCGATGGCGGGAAGAGCTTAATCGTCATCTCTGATAATGGCTGTGGAATGGGGCAAGAAGATTTAGAAGCGGCCGTTGAGCGCCATGCGACATCGAAGCTGCCGGAAAATGATCTGGTTCATATTGAGCATATGGGCTTTCGCGGGGAAGCACTCGCCTCTATCGGGGCGGTGGCACGGCTGAAGATTATGAGCCGTGAGCAAGGCGCAGCGGAGAGTTTCGAGATTAATGTTGAGGGCGGTAAAAAAGGCGACGTTATGCCAAGCGCGCACCCTTTGGGTACGCAAATTGAGGTGCGTGATCTGTTTTTTGCCACACCAGCCCGCTTAAAGTTTTTAAAATCGGAACGTAGCGAATATATGGCCGTTAAAGATGTTATTACACGTCTTGCGATGGCTTTTCCGCAAATTGCCTTTAGCCTGACCCATGATGAGAAGGTGGGTTTAAAGCTGCCTGCGACACAGGATGCGAGCAGCCGTCTCTCCGCGATTATGGGCAAAGAATTTGGTGAAAATGCCATGAAAATCGAGGCTGAGCGCGAAGGTCTGACGCTTTCTGGTTATGCTGGATTACCAACGCTTCATCGCGGCACAGCCCAGCATCAATATCTTTTTGTCAATGGACGTCCGGTCAAAGATAAACTTTTAACGGGATGCGTACGGGCCGCTTATGCCGATGTGCTTCATGGAGGTCGCCACCCTCTTTTAGCGCTTTCACTTCATGTGCCGCCAGAAGAAGTGGATGTTAACGTACATCCGCAAAAAGCCGAGGTGCGTTTTCGTGATCCAGGGCTGGTTCGCGGCTTGATTATATCCGCCTTGAAAAAAGCTATTCATGAGCATGGCGGCGCGGCCTCCTCCAGTGTTTCAATGCAAGCTTTGGGGCGCTTCAGCCCTGAGCATAGCGCAAGCGCGGGTGCTTCTGCGCCCTCACCGTCCCTGCCGCTTACGCGTTCTCAAGGCGCGCCTGTACCGATGAGCTATGCACGCTCTGGGAGCGGTGCGCCAGCCTATATGCCGTCCTATAATTCTGCGATGCATGACTCGCAAATGGCTGTTTTTGAGCCGATTACGCCTGCACATAGCCAAGGCTCTTTAGCCGTGGATATGGCGCCTGCCGCGCGCTTTGAAGCAGAAGCCAATGAAATACAAGAGGTGCGAAGCGATAACTTCCCGCTTGGTTCTGCGCGGGCGCAGCTTCATCAGAATTATATTGTTGCGCAAACCTCTCAAGGCCTCGTGATTGTTGATCAACATGCAGCGCATGAGCGCCTTGTTTATGAGCGCTTTAAGGCGCAAATGGAGGAGCGCGGCATTGAAAAGCAAGGCCTGCTCAGCCCGGAAATTATCGAGCTAGAGGAGCGTGATGCAGCGCGCTTGCTTAAGCATAGTGAAGCACTTGCCAAGCTCGGGCTTGAGATTGAGCCTTTTGGCGCAGGCGCTATTGCGGTGCAGAGCCTTCCTGCGTTACTAGGGGACAAGCCAAATTTGCAAGGGCTTATTAACGACTTGGTTGATGAACTTGCTGAGCATGGTAATGCGCTCTCGCTGGAGGAACGTTTAAACCATATTCTTTCAACAATGGCCTGTCATGGCTCTATCCGCAGTGGGCGGCGCATGAATGCGGATGAAATGAATGCTCTGCTGAGACAAATGGAGCAAACACCTCTGTCCGGGCAGTGCAATCACGGACGCCCGACCTATATTGAGTTATCATTGGCTGATATTGAAAAACTCTTTGGCCGCAGGTAGACTCTTTACCTAACGATAACCGTAAGGACGATGACTATGGATCATGACGCGCTCAAAAAAGAAAAAAGCATATTAATGAATATGTATGGCTTGTTTGGAGCCGCTATTATCTTGAGCGTTTTACCACATGTGGCGGCGGCCGTTTTATCGCTGATCTTTTTTAGCTTTGCTCTTATACGCTGTTACGCTTTGCGCAAGAAGGCTGAGCACGCCTCGTTGATTGAAAATCATATGAGTTATTTGATCCGTACTTTTTGGATTTCGGCGCTGATTGCGTTTGTAACCATGATCGCTGCGGGGATTTATCTGTTCTCATCGATTGATCCGATGGCGTTTTACCCATGCGCTGAGCCGATTATTGCGCATGCGCAGGAAATGGCGGAGAAATCTGATATCGCCCTACTCGCCTCAATGAGCCAGCCTTGTATGGCAAATTTTTTAGAGGCTAATCGTCATGCTTTGATGGCCGCGCTTGCAATCGCAGCAGTGCCTGTTTTGCTTTATGTAGGCTATCGATTTGCCGCGGGCTTATCACGCGCTAGTAAAGGCTATCGTATGGCTAACCCTAAGGGATGGCTGTAGAGATCATGAAACTGAACATTTATTTTGCTGGTGGTTTATTTGATCATAAAGAGCTGGTCGGCAATAAGATCATGGCTGAGGCGATCATGCGAGAAAGCACGCATTTTCGTATTATCTTGCCACAAGATTTAGAGCATGAAAGTAGCCGCGATATTCATATCCGCAATGCTGATTTACTAGGCGTTGCGCAAGCTGATGCTTTGATTGTGAATATGGATGGGGCGCCTTTGGATGATGGTACTGTCGCCGAGTTCATCTTTGCAAAAGCGCTTGATATTCCATGCGTGTTATTTCGCTCTGATTTTAGAGGCGCAGGCGACGCTCAACATGCTGGCGCTGATCCGTGGAACTTAATGCTTTCAGGCTGGCCTCGATGTGAGCGCTATATCATTAATGCCCTTGCTCATTATGAGAAGGATTATGAAGCGATGATGGCAAGCTATAGCCATATCGCTAAGGGCTTGGCTGATGCGCTTGATAAGGTTTTGGCAGCGCCAGCCGTTTTAAGTGATGCACAAGAGTTACGCTTAGCGTTTAAGATGCAGCAAAAGCTATGCGGGAGCGCGTTTGAGCAATATTTAAGTGATGAGAAAATTGAAGCCCTTATTCAGCGCCGCCTCGATACACATGCCCGCTATTTGCATAGCCCATCTTAGCCAGTAGCGTTATGCACTGAGAAGCTGTAAATAACGGTGAGCGGCTTTTAAATCTCTCATCATTGCATCGCGCTTGCTTTGCTCCATAGGATCAAGGCCGTATTTCTCCTGATCATAGATTTTACCTTTAAAATCTTCCTCAACATGCGCGGCCGCAAAAAGATCTTCAGGCGTAATCGCATGTTTTATAAAGGCTAGGCCAAGCACAAGCGAGCCGCTAGCGGACACAGCTAATTGAAAGGCTGTGAAATGATGATCATCTAAATCAGCGATATAAGAGGCGACAAGCTGATGAGCGAGCGGCGGCTGATTTAGGGCTGTGATCGCACTGGTTGTTTCTAGACGGCTATCAAAATGCTCTTCAAACCAATCAACCCATTTATCCCAAGCTTGTTCCTGCGCTTCGCGCTGCCCTGGCGGCTCATCCCCTGCGCGGTAGCAAATAAGGTCTGTATCTATATATTTAAGAACGGCGCTTTCCATTGCCGCACGCTCTCTGGCCACGCGATCTAAACAGGTGGTTAGGATTTGCGTAATTGGCATGCTATCAGGAATGATCGTTTCTTGCTGCGCACTCCATTCGGCGGCAATTGCGAAGGCCATATCTTCGCTCGGGGCAAGCAGAGTCGCGCCTGAGGGGCATTTCACCGGGCGCTTATCGAGCATCACATGCCAGCCATTTGCCGCATCATCTTTTAGTGTTGAGACGAGTTTATAAAACTTTTTCACTCTTTTGGGCCCTCTTGATTATCTTTCTTAACGCCAGCCTCTTTAGCTTCATTACTTTCAGCTTTTTGGGGCTGTTCTTGCTTTGGCTGTTCCAGTTGCTGCTTTTCAATCACAAACGCTTTACAGGGGTGATCATCATCCAAGCTCACACCAACAAGCGTTACAGCATAAAAGGCTGGATTGACCGCCCCGAGCAAAAGCCCGCCAATTTTCTTGCTGACATCTTTTATGCTCGGTCTGATTGTAGGGTTTGAAAGCGATCCAGAAAGCACCACACCTGTTGAGATATTGCCGATCGATACATCTTTTGCCTTTGGCGAGATTTTCAGATCCAGCACATCCTTTACGACATCATAATCCCCAGCGCCCGTTACCGATATGCGTTTAGTATCTAAGAGCATCGTTTTGATTTCGGCTAGAGAGCCTTTTAGATTAAGGTCCAGCACAGCACAGCCAACATTGAGCTCTTCTTCAGGGCTGAAACTAGGCAGCATCGCATTGAGCAAGCCGCCGCCCCAAAGCTCAAGCAAGCCTGTTCTCATCTGCCCTTGCCCTGCAACAAAGCTAAAGTGACCATCCATTGCGCTTAGCATTTGATCAACAGTGCGGCCTTGCGTTTTCATATTGAGCGCAAAATCACCGCTTCCCTTTAGCGAAGCTTCAGGCATGACTTGCTCTTGCAAGGCACCGTGGTTAAATTTCTTCACATTTATTTGCATACTCATAGTGGCTGGGTCTTGAGCCGCATTAATTTCAAAATCCCCTGTGAGATCGCCTTGGCTTATCTTTCCTGATAAAGGGTCTAGGGTGAGTATTTTGTTTTTAATGAGTAACGGTGCTTTAACTTCACCGAGGTTAACTGCACCGCTGCGGAGCTCTTCGATATCAAGAGCGATATCTATGTCGAGATCAGAAAACTCAAAATCACCTGAGTTGCTTTTATCCGTGCTCACAAGAGCATTGAGCGTATTAATTGTAGTCATCAAAGCGCTTTGCCCATCCACATCAGAAAGATGTAATCTTTTGGCCTTAAGCGTGCCTTTTACAACTTTGGTTTCGCCTTGTTCGCTATAGGATAGATCAGGCTCAATTTGTGTCTTATTCGGCTCGATCACTAAATCCCCATCGATATCCCAGCCAGATGATGCGAGGGCTTGAAGATTAAGCGTTCCTTTTAAAACCACATTTTCGTTATCACTCACCATCAAATCAGCAAGCTCAAAACCGCCCAAGACTTTTGGCTTCATGTTCGCCGTTATGGAGATCGCACCGATTTTCATTTCTAGCGGGCGTTCTTCAGCAAGCTTATATTGCGTAGCCGCTCCAGAGTTCACGCGTTCAAAACCGATACTCGCTGTGATTGGGGTTTGCTCAATAGAAGCCTTAATAGATAATGGCACTTTATTCTCTTGAGCTTTTTCTTCATTGAAAAACACATATTCAACTGCGAGTGCTTTAGGCAATAGAGTCCCCGCATTGGCTTTTAAGTTTTTCAATTCAATATTTTTTATATAGCCATTGGCAAATGCGAGGGCGAAAAAGCTCATATCAAGACGGAGCTTTTCAATGCTCATAACAGGCTTATCGCTTAGCACCAACTCTTTAGGCGCTTGAGGTGTTTCTGCCTCTTGCTCTTGTTCTTGCGTCTGCTCAACTTCGGCAGTTTCTAGCGCTTCAAAGAACTCTATATTTGATGCATCGATCGAGATATAGGGGAAAAATTTCATATGCCCAAATTCATTAATCTTAGCGTGATAGCCAGATTTAATGGTAAGCACTTCTTCCACCGCGCCTTTGAGGGTATCGCTATTACCGCCAATAAAGGTGAGCGCGGTTAGGGACATAAAAAGCAATACGCCAAGATAGAATGTGAATTTAAATGCAAATTTAAATAGGCGCTTAGGTAATGACTTTTTCTGTGGCTTTTCTGTTTGAAGGCCGTTCTCGTCTTCGCTCATAATATTCCTTTATATTTTTTAAGGGCTGCTTAGCCTTTATTCAAATGGATCTTCTTTTAAGTTCGGGCTAAAGCCGAGCTTCTTCCAACTTGTTTTCAGCTCCGGTGGTAATGGCGCTGTAATATCCAGTATTCCAGCGCGCCCCGGATGCGGCAAAATAATGCGGCGTGCATGAAGATGAAGCCGATCAGCCAAGCCTAATGCCGATAGATCTGCTTCGGCTTTACGGCGTGCTTCATGCGTTTCCTCCTGCTCAGGCAGGCGGGCATATTTGTTATCCCCTACGATTGGGCAGCCCATAAGTTCACTATGGACGCGAATTTGGTGCGTGCGGCCTGTGCGTGGCCAAAATGCCATAAAGGCTGCGCTGTCTAGAGCTTGTTCAAGCATGATAAATTCAGTGATTGCTGTTTTACCCTGTTCTTCATCAACGACCATGCGCTCTTTATTATTGCCACCAGCTTTGAATAAAGGGGCTTTGATTGTACCCTCATGCATCTCAGGTGTTGGGCAGACAACAGCCCAATAGATTTTCTTTACATCCCTACTTTTGAAAGCATCACCTAATTTGCGCGCTATTTTTGCTGAGCGCGCCAAGAGTAATATACCGCTTGTTTCTTTATCCAAGCGATGTACAAGGCGCGGCTTTACGCCGTCTCTATCGGCAAGTGCTTCTAGGAGGCCATCAATGTGATATTTAATTTTGCTGCCGCCTTGCGTGGGTATGCCATGCGGTTTATTCAGCGCGATAACATCTTCATCTTGATAGATCACTAGATCTTTCATGAAAGCGCGGTCTTTATCGCTCAGCTTAAATGTCTTTTGTTCTTTTTCACGCTGCCCTTCGATCGGCGGAATGCGCACCTCTTGCCCTGCACTTAGTCGCGATTCAGGTTTTGCGCGTTTACCATCTACGCGAATTTGACCTTTACGCATAAGCTTTTGTGACAAGCCATAAGGTAGCTCCGGCACTTCTTTTTTCAGCCAACGATCAAGGCGCTGACCGTCATCATCATCTTTAACTTTTATATGTCTTACTTGTGTGCTCATGAAATAAAAGACCTCGCAGCAGCCATCGCTGCAAAAAGAGCAATGATTGAAATTATAACGGATATACCAACATAAAGAGCGGCGCTTACATAATTGCCGCGCTCAAACAATGTGGCAAAATCTAAAGAGAATGTCGAAAATGTTGTGAAGGCGCCGAGCAATCCCGTGATCAGGAATGCACGCATAAATTCGGGCGGGCTGAAATAATGGGCAAGCACGACCACGAGCGCACCCATCACGGCAGAGCCTGTAATATTCACAAATAATGTTCCGTAAGGAAAACCATGACCTAATAGCTTTACGGCAGCCATATTCGCACCATGGCGCAGCATAGCGCCCATCGCGCCGCCAGCGGCTATTGCTGCAAATGTTTGTATCATTCTTATATCCTATCTATAGACTTTGCGCTTACACTAAGATATTTAGCTTCACATGTTAAGTGCTTTCACACCAAGCTTACGCGGAATTATTGTCGGGCTCATCGGCTTTTTGTCATTCGCCGCTGCAGATACGTGCGCGAAATGGCTTGGCATGCGCTATGAAACAGCTAGCGTTATCTTTTGGACCTATTTGATTTGCTTGATTTTGGGCCTTATCGCTTCGCCATTTTTGGGCGGGATTAAAGCGACATTAAAGACACCAAAGCTGCCTATCCATATAGCGCGCGGGGTTTGCTCTATCGGGATTGCGGCGTGCGTTATCAAGGCGATGTCGATGGGATTGCCGCAAGCCAGCCTCTACACAATCCTTTTTTTAGCCCCCTTTTTAACCGCCTTACTTGCTTGGCCGCTTTATAAAGAACCAGTTCCAGCAAAGCATTGGGGGATTATAGCTTTGGGTTTTGCAGGCACGTTAATTGCGCTGCGCCCTGGTATTGAGCCAATATCATTGGAAGAGCTCTATGCTTTTGCCGCTCTTGGTTTTGTTGTTATTCTGGGATTGCTTGCGCGCCCACTAGATGCGCGTGAGAGCCTTCATTCTTTATCTTTTTACCCAGCGCTGATTACGCTCATCATTGTAACACCGTTTTTATTTGATCAAGGCTTAAGCCTGCCTGAGAGCATGCATCACTGGTTCATCTATGTGTTAGGGGCTATATGTGTTCTGATGGGATTAAGCGGGATCGCACATGGTTTTCGCATTGCGCCCTATTCGCTGGTAGCGCCGCTTCAATATAGCGAAATGGTTTTTGCCGTTTTGGCCGGATATATCCTTTTTAACGATCAGCTTGATCTGTGGACATATATCGGCTCTGCGCTTATTATTTTGAGTGGAATTTGGCTCGTCGTAAAAGGAAAACATCACTGATGAAACGCGTATCTTTTGTCATCACACTCTATAACAAAACGCCCTATCTCCCTTATCTTTTAGGCGGTTTAGCCGCGCAGAAAGGTGATTTTGAAGCGGAATATGTTTTTGTCGATGATGGCTCAACCGATGACACGGTCAAGGCTTTAAAGGAACAAACGCAAGGCTGGGACAATGTCATTATCATTGAGCAGAAAAATGCTGGGCCGGCTGTTGCTATCAATAATGGCTTTAAGCGCGCTAGCGGTGATTACATTAAGCCTATCGATGGTGATGACATGCTTTTACCGCATGCAACACAGAGCCTCATCGAAGCTTTAGAAGCGCATGATGCTGATTTTTCTTATGCGCCTTATATCCAACAAAGCGCCTATATTGTAGGACAAGACCCGCAAGAGGCGTTACAAATCGCGCATAATGAAAATGCGGCGCACAGTTATGAGGACAACTTCTTTCACATCAGTTTAAAAAGTGCACAGACAAACCCTACATGCTGGATCGCGAAACGCGAAATCGTTGAACGTTCTGGCGGAAGCGATGAGGCCATCTTTATTCAGGATTATTCTTTAGAGCTGCGCCTTGCTTTAATCTGCAAAGCTGCGCGCCTTGATGATGTCATTATGGCGATCCCACAAGAAGCCGAAGGCCGTTTATCAGGCAATGATGCGCAAATTTTGCATGATGTGAATTTGGCTCTCATGCGCTTTGTTCGCGAGCATGAAGCAACGCTCTCTCGAGATGTGATTCAGCACTCTATTCGCCGTGCGTTAGGCCGCGCTTGGAAATGGCAAAAACGTCATAGCACGATTGATTTGAGCGGTGTAAAGCTTGCTATTCGTTATTTAACAAGCTCTTTTATCATAGCAAAGCCGAGTGAAGAATTAGAAAAGATCACATGCGCTCCTTTTACGCATAATGCTCAACTTCGCTTGAAGAGCGCTTAAGGATAGGCATCGACAAGATTGGAAATCTTGACACATTACCATAACTATGCACATATGCATGCATGAGCGATAAAACTAGCAACGTAATGAATGCCTTTGAGAATGGCCGCTTGCGATATCACACAAGGCAATCGGCCTGCCCATTTTTAAATCAGGCAGATTTGCATTTTTTAAAAGAGATTCAGAGGCGCTCTGAGAACAACCTCATCCAGTTTCATGATCCTGTCATGGATGAGCTAAGGCTTCGCATCATTGCGGCAGGTTATAGTGATGAGATGAATGCCGCGTTCAGAGAGATGCTTAAAACACCTGACACGATTAATAGAGAGGCATTAATCACTATTTTAGAGCCGCTTAAAGATTTTTATCAATCACGCATAGATGAAGAATTAGATAGGCAGAAAGGATATGTAGATCAACTCAATTCTCACCGTAATGTCGAACAATTATCAGAAGATATATATGATTACGACCATGAGATAAAATTGCGTAACATCATGCATTTATATGCTGGGCAATCGCCAGTTCTTGGCAAATTAAACGAGATTACGGCGCATATAGATAAGATTATAAATCCGAAGCCGGCTACAGCAGTAGCGCAATTCACTCCCAAGCCAGCTGAATAATGTGCCTCCTTAGGTCTATTTGAGCCTCTTCACTTGAGTTAGAACACCATCATTTTAATGGAACGGCTTTACCCCAACTGCCATCAGCTTGGCGTGTTGTCTGCATAAAGATCATTTTCTGATTTTTTATATCGCCTGCGATAAACCATGCCGTCTTTTCATCCGCGGACAATGAGATTTCTGCATGGTAGAGATCTGTGCCAAGATTCTCTGCTTTTGCTTCCCCCCAGCTATCTCCAGTTTTTTCACTTAGCATATTTCCTGATGCACCATCTCGGCTAAAACGCATTTTGCCGTTTTGAACATAGGGTTGATCTTCTTTTGCGGCTGTATTGATAGCGCCTTTTACTGGCTCGGCTTTAGACCATTCATTATCGCCCAAGCGCTGTGCTTGCCAAATATCCATATTGCCGCCGCGATCTGAGGCCCAATATAAGGTCTTGGTTTGCCAATCATAGTGAGGGTTTGTATCTACGGCGCTACTGCTGAGCCCTATTTTTTCTAAACCGCCCCATTGGCCATTTTCATATCGTGCGAGATAGAGATCTGTAGCTTTTTGAAAAAACATCTCACTTCCGGCAATCATCGCGCAGCAATCCGCATCGCCATCATTGATAGGGATATTATGCGCAACGCTCCAACGCCCTGATTGATCCTTAAAAGCGATATATAGGTCACTATCACTCCAAGGATTTTTATCATTCTTATGATGGTTTGGCGGCGCTGCCCCCTCAAGTTTTGGCGCGCCTTTACCTAGAATAGTTGGAAAGAAATTATAGCGTGCATACATAAACACAGCCATATTCCCATCAGGGGAAACCCATAAGCTATCTGGCCAGCCAGCCCATTCGAAAGGTGAAGTGGATTGCTGAGCAGAACTTCTATTGTCCCCCTGCTCTGCTGCATTTGAACATGCTGGCATCAATATAAGTAATAGTAGTAAATATATTCTCATCATTTTTACCCCCTTAACTTAGCCCAATAATGTAAGCGTTTTTTGACATCTCTTTCAAAGCCACGCTCAACGGGCCTGTAAAATTCATAGCGCCCTATTGCTTCAGGGAAATAGCTTAGCCCTGAAAAGCCTTCTTCCGTGTCATGATCATAGATATAGCCATCTTTATACCCCTGATCTTTCATCATTTTAGTCGGGGCATTCATCGCATGTTTGGGCGGCATGAGTGAGCCCGTTTCTTTTGCCAGCCTTTTAGCCTCTGCGAGCGCCACATATGATGCATTTGATTTAGGTGCGGTTGCCAAATATGTGCAAGCTTGCGCCATAGCGAGCTCTGCTTCAGGGATGCCTAAACGCTCATAAGCTGTCCATGCGTTATTGGCGATAACAAGGGCTTGTGGGTCGGCATTGCCGATATCTTCTGACGCGACACAAAGCATCCGGCGCAGTATATAGGCTGGATCTTCTCCTGCGCCAAGCATTCTCGCCATCCAATAAAGCGCGGCATCGACATCACTGGCACGTAAAGATTTATGAAAGGCCGAGATTAAATTAAAATGCGCATCATTCCCCTTATCATAAAGTGCGGCGCGGCGCTGAATGAGCTCAAGCAAGGCACTTTCATCTAACTCTTTTCCGTGTGCAATAATTTGCTCAGCCATTGAGAGTAAATAGCGCCCATCACCATCAGCCATAGTAATGAGCAGCGCTCTGGCTTTCGGTGTAAGGGGCAACTCGCCTGCTTTTTGCAAAAGCGTTTCTAAAGCTTGTTCATCAAGGCGTTTTAATACCAGCACTTGCGCGCGGGATAAAAGCGCGGCATTCAGCTCAAAAGACGGGTTTTCTGTTGTTGCTCCGATCAAGGTGATCGTTCCGTCTTCCATGACGGGTAAAAAGGCATCTTGTTGAGATTTATTAAAGCGATGAATTTCATCAACAAAGAGCAAAGTTTTTTGACCATTTGAAGCTCTAAATCTTGCGGCTTCAAAGACTTTTCTTAAATCTGCAACGCCTGAGAAAATGGCGCTAATTTGCTCATAATGCATATCGCTATGCTGAGAGAGAATACGCGCGAGCGTCGTTTTACCACAGCCTGGTGGCCCCCAGAAAATAAGAGATGGAATATGACCGCTCTTCAGCATGCGCGTCAGTGAGCCCTGCTCCCCGACTAAATGCTCTTGCCCTACAACCTCATTTAGAATATGCGGGCGCAAGCGTTCGGCTAGAGGCGCATTGCTCTGCAAAGCCTCATTTTTTTCATTATTTGCGAATAAATCTGCCATTTTTCCTTTGCGTATGCTTGACCAATCCCCTATGACATATACTTCTTTAAAATATATTAGAGAAGATTTAAACAGCGATCATGACAAGTTTAAAATATACAGATGAGATAGCGCAGGAAACAGCCGCGCTTTATGAGAAGCTTCAGCCACAATTCTCGCATGAGCGTTGGGAAGATTTAGCACCCTATATCGTAGAGATTAACCGCCTTAAAAAAGAAAAGAACGCGGTTATTTTGGCGCATAACTATATGACCTCTGATGTGTTTTATGGTGTCGGCGATATTGTTGGGGACAGTTTAGGCCTTGCCCGCATGGCGGCGCAGAGTGATGCAGACATGATCATCCAAGCGGGTGTGCATTTCATGGCTGAAACATCAAAAATTCTATGCCCAGAGAAAAAAGTGATTATGCCCGATATGGAGGCTGGCTGCTCTTTGGCTGAGGGGATTACCGCAGAAGAATTACGCGCCTTTAAAGCTAAGCATCCAGGCGCACCGGTTGTCACTTACGTGAACACAACAGCCGATGTGAAAGCCGAGAGTGATGTATGCTGTACATCGTCTAATGCCTATAAGATCATTGAAGGGCTTGCGAATGAAGGCCATAAGCGCATCATCATGGCGCCAGATCAGTATTTGGCGAAAAATGTTGCGATTGAAGCGAAAAAGAACGGTCTTGATGTTGAGATCATTATCTGGGAAGGCAGCTGTATTGTTCATGAGCGCTTTACACCCCAAGATGTTAAAGACTTACGCGCCGAGCATGGTAATGTTGTTGTTTTAGCGCACCCAGAATGCCCACCTGAAGTTATGGCCGAAGCTGATTATACCGGCTCGACCGCGCAAATGGATGATTTCATCAAAACAAACCAGCCAAAAAAAGCGATTTTGATGACTGAATGCTCAATGAGCGATAATATTGCTGTGGCTAATCCTGATGTTGAAATGGTGGGAACATGTCAGATGTGCCCATTTATGAAGCGCATCACTTTGCCGAAGATTTTAAAAGCGCTTCAGAGTGAAGGCCCTGAAGTGATTGTTGATCCTGCAATCGCCGAGCGCGCCCGCCACCCTATCGAGCGCATGCTTAAAATGAGCTAAAGATCAAGGCTGGCGTTTTGCCCCCCTTGGGTACCAACGCTTGACGCGCAATATAGTCTGGTTTGTTATGCTCATTGCTTAACAGCATTTTTAGCGGCGGTTCATCTTTATCGAAGCCCATCTTTGCACGGCCATTTTCATCGCCATAAATCTCAAGCAAATAGCCATACATATAGGGCAGAGTATTTTCCCAGAAATACATCTGATTCTCTTCTATATAATGCGCATTATAGGCCGTGTTTACTTCCAAAGCATCATAATGCAAAGAACGCAGAGCTTGCTTATATACAGAGCTGGATTTAGCATTTTCAGGCAAGAGCAAACGCTCAGGGAATTTAGAGAAATATAGATCAATATGCTCACTCACTGCGTCTGGAGATTTCAAACCAGCTTCTTTATGGCCTTGCCAAAGCTGCTCTGTGCTAGCGGGGAGTGCATTCCATCTCTTCGCTTCGATTGCGCGTGTGATAATTGTATGCAGGCGCGCTTGGAGCTCGACATCACTTCCAAAATATTTGACCATTCCTTCTGAGAAAAAATTATCAATCTCGCGAATTTTTCTTAAAGAGACAGACTTATTAAAAGGTAGCTTCACGCTTTGCGTGCGCAATTGATGGCGCAGAGCGTTTTGAAAATTATTTGCATATGGATCATAGCCAGCACGCTCATCTTTTTGCAGATTATGAACATGCTCATGACCAAGGGTAGATGCTTTTGATCTAAAAGCCATATGCAATGGCCCCAATAATGAGTTTTTAAAACCGCTGGAGAGCGGATTAAGATAGGCTACCGCGGCAAAAGCTGCAGAAAGAGGCGTACCCACCATGGATTTTGCCAAAAACTTATAAAAGCTCACTGAGGCTAAAACCATTAATCCCTGCCCAGGTTTTGAGCTGATATAATCATTCATGAAAATTTGATGATCTAAAATATCTTTATCAGGGTTATCCGCATCATTCACTTTGATCGTCTCATCATCTTCTTCGGTTCGCCCACCGAGAAAAGAAGCGCGCTTCCCATAGACATAGCCATAAGCTGTTGCAGAGTTTAACGCTCTCGAAAACTTGCTTGCATGCGGGTCTTTATGAATAGAGATAATCTGCATTTCACGCTCAGCATGCTCTGGGTGATTAGAGATTATATCCGGGAGCTGTTCACCAAATTCAATTTTAAAGATATCAAAGCTGCTGAGCGTTTTATGATCGGCGGCGTCTTGGGCGCGCATGGCCTCATTCATGCGGCGATCATTGGCGCGCCATGAAAATGGTTCAGAGATTAAGCCAAGCAAAGTTTTTTTCATATTATCCCACATTGCCGTAACGATATAGCAGGTAACCATAAATATGCAAAGTAAAGTCCGCGCCTATTACATTGACTTTGAAAGCTAAATTGATAAGAGTGGGCGGAGATTTGTAATAAATAAGAGTAACTATAATGATCTTATCACCGCTATTAATAGAAGATGCCGTTAAGGCTGCACTTAAAGAAGATTTAGGCCATGGTTTTGATGTGACATCACAAAGTCTCATCCCAGCGAATGCCTCAGCAAAAGCTGTATTACGAAGCCGAGAGGCGGGTGTTTTATCGGGCTTGATTGTGGCTCTATCCGCTTTTTCTTTAACGGATGTTGATTTTGACATGGTGATCGAAGCGCAAGATGGCGATGCTATTGAGGCTGGTCAAATTATCGCTAGCATTGAAGGCCCTGCACGTAGCTTACTCATGGCGGAGCGTGTTGCGCTGAATTTCCTTGGGCATATGAGCGGGATCGCAAGCCTTACAGCTCGTTATGTTGAGCTGGTCAAAGATACGGGAGCAGAGATTTGTGATACTCGCAAAACCTTGCCAGGCTTGCGCATTTTTCAAAAATACGCAGTCTATTGTGGCGGGGGTGCCAATCACCGCTTTGGTTTGGATGATGCTATTTTGATTAAAGATAACCACATCGCAGCCGTAGGTGATATTGATCAAGCCCTAGATCAGGCATATATGCTGGCTGGGCACACTAAAAAAATTGAGATCGAAGTCGATACATTAGAGCAGCTTGAAACCGTTCTGGCTAATGGTAAAGCCGATATAATCATGCTTGATAATTTTGATATTGAAGCCCTTCAAAAAGGCGTTGAGATGGCGCAAGGCGCAGCCATTTTGGAAGCTTCAGGCGGCGTCACTCTTGATTCGGTGCAAAAAATTGCGCAAACAGGCGTTAATTACATCTCTATAGGCGCCCTCACCCATAGCGCTCCTAACCATGATTTTGGCTTAGATATTGATATATAAGAATTTTATATCTTTTTTAAAATTATTATATATCTTTAGTAGTTCTTCACTTTTTTCTGTCAGAATTAAAAAGTTGTAAGTAAAAATATAAAAAGAGCGTGTTATTCGGGGGTTTTTCAAGTGATGCATGGGTTAAAGCACCACAGTTTCAAGTACTTAACATTATTGGCCATTTTTTCTATACCAGCGCTAGTGCCTTTTTCAGCACATGCGGCATCTGGTAATGTCAAAAAGCTAGATAAGAAAAATATTACAGAATTTATCATGGACACTAAAGCCATGACAAAAACTGCTAGTGGGACGTTATCAGAAGGTAAAATCACATCTTATTTGAATAAGCATTTGAGTGATGATGCGACTTTCGTGACAAAGATCATCTTCAATATCCCGAATATGCCTCAGCAGGAAATGGTGCTCAATTTAGAGAAAAAAGACTTTATTGATACAGCCAAAGAAGGCGCACAGAATATTAAAGGCTATGACAATATTACCACTATTACCGATATAGATATTTCCTTTTGGGGTAAATCTGCCATCGTGAAAACTGAAAATATTGAGACTGGCTTCATGCCTGTGCCGACTGATCCGAATAATCGCGAAGATGTTGCCATGGAAAGCCGTTCAAGCTGTGCGCAGACATTGGGCGTTGATAAGGGTGTGATTCAGGTTATAACGGCTGTATGCCAAACTGAGATCACATTTCAAGAATAAGGCATATATGCACTAGCGCTCTCAGTCATAGCGCTCTATTCTCAGCTTTATGAGTGAGTTTCACACGATCACAATTCGTTTAACCCCTAATGCACGGCAGAATGCCATTCTCGGCTGGGAAGAAGATTTACTGGGCGAGAGGCTGTTGAAAGTTCAGGTCACAGTCGTTCCTGAAAAAGGTAAAGCGAATAAGGCGCTCATCGCCTTACTATCTAAGCATTGGAAAATCCCGAAATCAGCGATCAGAATTGTGCGTGGAGAGACCTCACGAACCAAAACGCTGGAAGTGAAAGGGCTGGATGATAGCGCCCTTTCATAAGTGGATCTTTACTTAAGTCGTTGCGATTTAAAAACTAGGCTCTAACTGCCATCAATTTCTTGATTTCCGCAACAGCCTTTGCCGGGTTCAAGCCTTTTGGACATGTATTTGTACAGTTCATGATCGTGTGACAACGATAAAGACGGAATGGATCTTCGAGTGCATCCAAACGCTCACCTGTTGCTTCATCACGTGTATCGGCAATCCAGCGATATGCTTGCAGCAAGATTGCAGGGCCTAAGAAGCGATCACTGTTCCACCAATATGATGGGCAGCTTGTTGAACAACAAAAACATAAGATACAGCCAGATGGGCCGCGACCATCATTACCGTTAAGAAGGTTTGCATCTTCTGGAGTTTGCAAACGCTCACGGTCAGGTGCTGGGCTATCTGCCTTCAGCCAAGGCTCAATCGAAGTATATTGCGCATAAACATGATTCAGATCAGGCACAAGGTCTTTTACAACTGGCATATGCGGTAGAGGAGATACTTTCACATCACCCTTCACCTCATCGATTGCTTTAGTACATGCTAGAGTATTTGTACCATCGATATTCATCGCACATGAGCCGCAAATACCTTCACGGCATGAACGACGTAGCGTTAAAGACTGATCTACGTTATTTTTAATATAAAGCAGAGCATCCAATACCATAGGGCCGCATTTATCGAGATCGATTGTAATTTCATCCTGACGAGGGTTTTGATCATCATCCGGAGACCAGCGGTATACCTTAAAGGTTTTCGTACGCTTAGCGCCTTCAGAAGCGTCGATCTTTTTGCCTGGGATTACTTTTGAATTTTGCGGTAATGTAAATTCTGCCATGATTTTATCGTCTTTTAATTTTCACACATATAGAAGATAAGTCGTTATGCGCCAAATGTGAAGGGGAATCAAGGCAGGTAGATCATTTTTTTTAGGCCATGCGCACAATATCGTCTTCGCTTAAGTTTTGACCTATTTGCACCTCTAAAATACGTAAGATTTTAGCCGTTTCATTTTGCAAGCGGTGCGGCTCGGCGACAGAAATATACACAGATTCTCCTGTATGCAATTGAGCGTGCTGTTCATTTTTAAGCAGCGATAACACTCCTTCCAAAACGAACCAAAATTCAGAGCGCTCATTATGATATTGCAGGGAGGTTTTTTGCGCTGGCTTAATCACAAGCTCTTTAATCAGATAACCCTGCCCTTTTGATAAAATACGGTAATGCCCCCAAGCTCGGCTTATTTTTTCCGCGCCCTCATTACATCGGCAAAGATGCTCAGCCAAAGCCTGCCAAGTGCCTAGATCACTCCAGCGCGTTTTTAAAGCAAAGACCATGACATTATCGGCTTGCTCCATCAAAGCATAATCAATGGAAATCGGCTCGAAATCCTGCCCTTGCTCGGGCTCAGTGAAAAATATTGCACCATCTCTTTTGCACGCGCCTTGCCAAGTTTTAAGCGCTTGCAGATATATAGCTTGCGCATATATTTTCATGTCATTCACTAACCGCGCAGCGGGAAATAGGAAAATACCAGCATTCCAATAATAACCACCTTGGGCGATAAATTCTTTAGCTTTTTCAGAATCAGGCTTTTCCGTGAAGTTTAAAACCTTATTATTTTGAGCCTTAATATAGCCATAGCCAGTATGTGCATGTGTCGGCTCGATACCAAAAGTTGCAAAGGCATTGGTTTGCTGAAGTGTTTTAGAAGCCTTTTTTATCACTTCAATAAAAACATCATTATCTTCTATGTAATGATCTGATGGCATTATCAAAATTTGCGCTTGCGGATCTTTATCCAGCGCTGCAAAAGCGGCTATTAAAATTGAATAAGCCGTCCCCTTTGCTTGGCTCTCAAAGATAAAGGAAGGGTTTTCATTTTTCAGCTGTGCTTTAGCAAGCGCTTCATGAGCCGCACTGCAGATGATAGATGCAGGGTGAAAGCCCGCGGAGTTTAAGCGCTGTAACGTTTGCTGCAAAATGCTTTGATCGTTATTTAAGGAAAGAAACGGCTTTGGACATTCAGGCGTTGATAAAGGCCATAACCTTGCCCCTATACCCCCAGCCAAAATAAACGGATAAATTTTTGAATTTATGATAGCCCCCATAGATTTTAGAGATAACCTATAATAGCATGTTTACAAAGCAAGAATTGCCCCTTGCAAACAGCTCTTTTTCCTGTTCAATATTGAGAAGTTTTATTTAAACCCTTCAAGCCCCGTTATAGATTTGCCAATGCCCGACAATACGAGACATGTCGTATTATTCTTTACGCAAGATATTTCCCTCTCGCTTTGGAAGGATACAGGCCTTTACGAGCGTGAAGTCCTGCCCTATCTAGCTTTAGCGAAAGAAAAAGGCTATCGCGTTTCGTTTTTGACCTATGGTGATGAGAGCGATCTTGACTTTCAAGAGGCCCTTGCCCCTATAGAGATCATCCCTTTATGGAGCGGAGATGCGCCAAAGAGCAGGCTTATGAAGGTGCTCAAAGCACCTTTCGCCCTTATGAAACACAAAGATAAGCTCCAAGAGGCTAATATCTATAAAACAAATCAGTTTTGGGGTGGATGGAATGCGATTTTTGCTAAATGGCTTTGGGGCGGTAAAGTAATCGCACGTCAAGGCTATGAGTATTTTCAATTCGCAAAAGCGCAAGAAAAGCCGCCACATCAGCTATTTATCGCCTATATTTTAGAGTGGTTTATTTATAAATTCTCTGACCGCATTGTCTTGGCCACGCAGAGCGACGCTGATTTTGCACGCTCGCACTTTCATTTTCTAGACAAAGCGCAAATCGATATTCAACCAAACTGGATTGATACTGAGCGCTTTAAGCCTAGTGCTGATCATGAAGACTACAAAGCGGATTTGGTTTTTATAGGCCGGCTGAATGCGCAGAAAAACCTTCCCTCATTGATAAAGGCTTGCGCCGATCATGGATATAGCCTTGATATTTATGGTGATGGTGAGCTTAAAAATGTTTTACAAATCCATGTTAGTGAGCTTGGCTCCAACGCCATACGCTTTATGGGGCGCGTTCCTAATGACGAAATCCCTTCGCTTTTAAAGCATTATAAGGCTTTTATTTTGCCATCCCTTTTTGAAGGCAACCCCAAAGCGCTCTTGGAAGCTATGGCTTGCGGAAAGGCTGTTATAGCTTGCGATGTAGCGGGCAGTCGCGACGTGCTCAAAGATGGTGAGACTGGCGCGCTTTGCGATATTGACGATAAGTCTATAGCTGAAACTATTGAGAAGATCATCAATGACCCTTCATTAAGAAAAGCGCTTGGCAAGGCTGCGCGTAAAGTTATAGAAGAGCGCTATAGTTTAGAGCGTTTTATCGAAGATGAGGAGGAGCGTTATGAGCAAATCCTTAAACGATAAGTCCCCTAAAATTAGCGTCATTATGGGGGTCTATAATGGCCAAGATTGTATAGAAAGAGCCGTACACAGCATTTTAGAGCAAAGCTTTACAGATTTTGAGCTCATCATCATTGATGATGGGTCAAGCGATGAAACGCCGAGATTATTAAAAGCGCTCGCTGATAAAGATGCGCGCATTAAACTTATCCGTCATGACAATAAAGGACTCACTAAAAGCCTTAATATCGGGGTTAATGCAGCAAGGGGTGAATATATAGCCCGCCAAGATGCAGATGATTACGCGCTAACAAACCGCTTTGAAATTCAAATAGCACGCTTTGAAGCGGAGCCAGATTTGCAGCTTTTAGGCGGAAATGCGATCGATAAGCATTGCGATGGCAACATATGTGAATGGGGCTATTTTGATGATGAGACTATCATGAAGCGCGCTCAGCTATGCACACCGTTCCCCCACTCAACCGTTATGATGCGTGCAAATGCCTTAATAAAACTAGGCGGATATGATGAGCGCTTCATCACCTCACAAGATACAGAGCTATGGATGCGTTTTGTCAAAATAGGACGCATATCCATGACGCAAGAAGCATTAATTGAGCGCGGCGTGCATAAAGGCTCGATCAGTAACAAGCGCAAATGGCGACAATTTCGAGATGTTTTGCGTGCTCGCCTAGAGCACTATCCAGGCTCAAAATTCTATGCCTTATATTTCTCTTTACGCGGGCTTATATTGGCCTACATGCCACAGTGTATGATTGAAAAATTAAAGGGATTCTTAAGAAGAGGTGATAAGCGCATCATCTAATTTTTCTGAATCACAGACCAGTGCGTTTTATAATAAAGATCTGAGGCCTCGACGCACATGAATTTTGACGCTATTTGAAGCGCAGATCTTTTCAAGAAACTTTTTAATGTTTTCGGCTTGCCAGAACAATCGCTATCGATCTGTACGATATCCATATTATTCATCTTCGCTTTAGTGCGAACATAGTTATCTGCATCAGAGTTTGAGAAAAACCACTTATGACGATCATCAGGCCGAACGGCTGGAATGCCATAATATTTAAAGTTTAAGGCCTTATCGTCTTTACTACCAAATAACATGCCAAGAAAGTCCCGATATGAATTTGGCAGCGATATAATCACATGACCACCTGGTTTTGTTACACGGCACAACTCATCAAAAACATCTTGAGTATTATCTACATGCTCGAGAACATCTAAACACAAGACAACATCAAAGCAATTATCATCAAAAGGTATTGTCTGTTTTTCGAGATTGACCTCTATATCAGGATTTCCACCAATACCAATACCCGTATACTTTGCAACATCTCCCAATAAATCACGTAGATAACAGTTATCAGCCCCTACATCCAAAACTTTACCCTTCAATATCTCTCCATACTTATCATGAACGTAAGCGGCTTTTGTTGGGCGATCGGTGTAATCTTTGCATGTAGTGTAAAGCATTATTTATCTCTAATTATTATATTATAACCTAATTGTTACCCTCATTATTAGCGAGTGTCTAGATTATGCTCAAAAAAATCCCCCAAGAAAAGGCCGCCCTAGCACCAACGACCTACCCCTCATCGTTAAGATCAATAATATAATCGGCATAATTATCAAACCCCATGCTATGAGAAACAACAATAACGCTCATCTTTTCAGAGAGCCCCTTTAATGTTTGAAATATTTTCATTTCAGACTCATGATCGAGGGCACTTGTTGGCTCATCTAAAATCAAATATTCAGGCTTATTTAAAATTGCGCGAGCAATTGCCAAACGTTGGCGTTGCCCTCCAGAAATATTTTCACCACCCTCATTCAATTCATAATCCAAACCTTTAGACAGTCCATCTATGAAGCCCTTAAGGTTGCAATCTGCTAAGCAATCTAGAATCTCACTATCTTTATAATCATTCACCCTATCTAGCATGATATTTTCACGAATAGTTCCCTTAAATAAAAACGGAAATTGGTCAACATAGCCAATCTTATGCCTCCATTTTTGATTATCTATTTCCTGCAAACTTACATCACCAACAAACACCCTCCCCTCTTGAGGCCTTACAAGCATACAAATCATATCAATAATGGTTGTTTTACCCCTACCAGACTCTCCTTTAATCACCGTCAACGCATTAGCAGGGATTCTAGCTGAGAAATTAGAGAAAACTTCCTTTTCACCATATTGATGCAAAACATTATCAAATAAAATATCATGCACCCCCTCTGGCGGTAGCACCCCATTATTGATCAATTCCTTCTTTTGTTTAGCCTGCTCCGTTGAATTCAATATTGACCATAATGCAGATTCTTGCCCAATGAACTTTTGGTAATCGGCTTGTAATGTATTTACAGATCCCATCAATCTATAATAAATCGCTAAAACAAAAATTATATAACCAGCCTCCATCAACAATACATTTTTGAACAGCAGCACACACAGCAATGCCGATGCGACCAATACTGGATCCTGGATATTCCTTAAAGTCTGCCCAGCCACAATATTTATCTGGTGTGCCTGCCGCAATTTATTAGAATCGTTTAACAATCTATCATACACAAAACGCTCTTCTCCCATAGCCTTAGCCGCCTTAACTCCCCGCAAGGCTGCCCCCATATTTTTCGATATATCGTGCATATATTTTGTTGTTGTACGACCTGCAGTTCGTGTTTTCCCGAGCGTCCTTTTCACACTTACGACCAATAAGCACATTGCTACCGCAGATAGCGCCATAGCATAAAAAGAGAGCCACAGCGCATATGCAGCATATAAAACACATTGCAACACGCCTGCAAAAACCCGCGCAGCCGATATATATGCCGCCGCAGCTCGCACAGAATCGTTTGTAAGAACCGATAGATTTTCACCCAATGCCTTCGATTGAATAAAATGAATATTCGCACCAATCATTGCCTCAATGAATAAGTAGCGTAACCTATGAGAATACCCTGAAACATTCTTAGCTATAATCGTATATGCAAGCTGCAAAATCAGTGACTTAACAATAAAAGCACCAATAATAAGCGCAACCAACCAGTAAATACCCACCGACTTCATAGACTGTATCAAATCTGCTAACCACGAATCTGGCAGTTCAGCTTCAAAATCAAGCATAAAGGATAGTACTGGAAAAATCGCAGAAACACCGATTGCTTCAACTAAACTAGCAATCACCAAGCACATACAGACGAGCAGAACCTCAAGCGGGCTCTCTTTATAGATTAACGCTAGCAGCCTTATAGTTTCTTTAAACACTACTCTTCCTTCCTATAAATCCATATCTCATTTTCGCCCGCCCCTATTTCCAAACAGTGTTCAGAATAAATATTTTTCATCATTTGATCTAAATTATCATCACCAGCATAGAACTTCCCTACATTCAAATCGCCAACTATTCTTTTAGGTTCTGTGCGGTAGATACCCGTTGCAAATATTGCTTTTATATTGCCGTTAGGGATATCTATGAGTTTATGTATTATTTTGTGTTTTGGTCCTATAGCTAAGAAAAAAACAGCATTCTTGATATTGGCGCTCAAATCCGAGAGTGTTTTTAATAGCTCAGCTGACGTCGAAGTTTCCCCGTAATGGTCCCTTGTTGGTGCACCATTCGATAAAATAGTAATTTCCACCCCGCTCTTACTTGCATGCACCACTCCTTTTTTAGGCCTTAGATAAGGACATATCAGCTGCAAAAACAATCCAAGTAGCTGACATAAAAAACTGAAAAATTTTAGTAGACAAACGCTTTTCACACGAACATGCACAAAATCATATACTCGCCTCAATGGCCCCATCATATATTGGGCCTGCCATTCTGATAGCCTAGACACATCTTTTTCATATAATGGATTATGCCCCCTCCCTTCAAAGCCACTCTTAATAGTACAGAAGCTAATTAATTCTTTATACGCCCAAGGTTTTTCAGAGACATTTTCCACATTTAAATTACCGCAATCTGGCAATGTCTCTGTCAAAAAAAATAGTCGCTTAGGAGGCTCATCGAGAGCCAGCATATACTCCAAATACCCATAAAAACGAGACACACGGTCTAACACAACAAACTCTTCTGGAGAGATTTGTTTTAGGGTTTTCAAAACCTTCGTTCTATTATTCGAGCTTAAACGCAACATGCCCCAAAACTTTTCCTATTGAATATACCTGCGCTTCTTTATACATTTAACGCGAAATTATAAAAATATTAAATCCAACAAACTTTAGGCTTATTCAGATGCTAGCAAAATTAAAATCTCTTACTGAACGCAAAATTAATAACGTAGTCAGAAAAAGTCTATTCGATTGGCCACTTGATTTTGGGCTTGAAACCGCTGTAATGAACAATGTTGAAGGTGACTATCATGAGTTTGGTGTTTTTGAGGGGCGTTCATTTATCAAAGCACATAACTCCTTTAAGAACCTTCTGCCAAGATCAGAGTTTAATAAAATGAAATTTTGGGCCTACGATTCTTTTGAAGGGCTTCCTGAGACCAATGATCCATACGCGCCAAAACACTTTAAGAAGGGCGCTTACAGCGCTCCTGAAGACTTATTTACAAGCAACTTAAAAAAAGCTGGGATAGACCTCAACCAACTTCAAATTGTGCCAGGATTCTATGATAAAAGTCTTACTACAGAACAAAGCAAAAAAAGCTTTAGTGAGCGCAAGTTAGCTATGACTTACATAGATTGCGATATATACGAGTCATGTGTTCCAATATTTGATTTCATCACACCAGGACTTCAGGTTGGCAGCGTTATTGTTATTGACGATTGGGTAAGACACCACACACATCCTAATTACGGTATGCAGAGAGCTTATAATGAATGGCTTGAACGCAACCCATCAATAAAAATGAACCAGATTGCATTATCTAAACGCATTATGTTTGTTGTATACGAAGTGTAGAAAAATATAGAATTAAAAACTCGAAGGCCCAAATCGCTAGCGTACAAACACAGATTCGTACTCTGCTCGTGCGCGCTCTAGGTCTTCGACTTTACCTATATCCCTCCAATATTCGTGTATAGGAAACACGCCTGCAGCACCTCCCGTTTCTCTAATCTTTTCAAAAAGCTGAGGCATATCAAAATATTGATTTTGAGGAATTAGCGATAAAACCTCAGGTTCAAGCACATAAATCCCAGCATTTATAAAATGGCTTTGCGCAGGCTTTTCTATAATGGAGCTCAACTGCACCCCATCATTTTCAACAATTCCATATGGTATATTATATACATATTCCCTAACGCACATTGTCGCGAGAGCACTATTTTGACTATGAAAATCCAAAACATTCGCAAAATTTACATTTGTAAGCAAATCGCCATTCATAACAATCATCGGCGCCTCTATTCTCTCAGGCAACAAGCCAAGAGAACCAGCAGTTCCCATCTTATTCACTTCATCTATATATGAGATTTTAGCTCCAACTTTTTCACCATCACCGAAGAAATTTTTAATTACATCTGCTTTGTAATTGATAGAAAAATAAAACTCTTCAAAACCTTGATCAACAAAGTTACTAACTATAGTCTCCAGTAAAGGTTTTCCACCAACAGGTAGCATTGGCTTTGGTGTCTTTTCAGTCAACGGCCTTAAACGCTTACCCTCTCCCCCTAGCATTAAAAAAACCTTGGTTTTATCTACACTAAGACTTCGCTTCTGTATATTGCTTACCCTGCCGTTAGAATCAATCACAACTTGACTAATATTCTTAAGATCTAAGACTTTGCCTTCAATATTTACGACTGGAATTTGATGCACTTTTTTTTCAGCCATCAAACTAAGCACATCCTCTCCCAAAGTATTCTCACCCAAGGTAACAGGAGATTTATTCATAACCTCAGTAACACTTGTATTAAGTGTTTTACCAGCTAAGATGGCACGGCGGATATCACCATCAGTGATCGTTCCTAATAATTTCTCATCAGCGTCCACTATCAACACGATTTGCATTGCAGCCTGATCAATTACCCTAAGCGCATCAACAATATTAGCGTCCATTTTTAAAAAAGTATCTTTAAATGTCTTCAAAGGCATAATCACCACAAGCTCTGCGCATCTTAGCTCCCGAAGATGCGTCTTATTAAAATTACATTAGCAACGTTTTTTAACAGAGATTATTTTTATCATTCACAACCCAAAGTACCAAGTATTAAGTTCCGAACCTCATTTGCTAATAACAAAAACCTGTTCTTTAAGTTCATACATATTGAGTGTCTTCATTTTTTTCAGCTGAGATATAACATCTAATACATTTCTTGTATGTTTAAAATTCATCCCGCTGGCCTTAGCCTTCCCATACAATAAACTTCCAGCCCTATTTCTGGCGCGCTTAGGAAAATATTTGGCCCATACTGTTTCATTTAGGCTTAATACAAGCTCGTCGATTTTTTTATTTATCTTTCTTTTTAGTGAGAGAGGAGGAACAGCCAATAACCTTGTAGGCAAAGGCGCAACTAGATCCATTTCTTTTAGAATCGACTCAGCCGACGTGCATTCAGTATTTTCGTATACCCACATCTTTAAAACACCGTCGATTACACCTGGTTCTTTAGTTTTCTTTCCACGTACAACATTATCTAAAATTTCGATCAACTCCTCGCGGCTATTCGCTATTTCTGAGACAGCAAGCGGCTGTTCCAGAGTGTATTTTTTAAGATAATGCGGCATTGGTGGCATATACGTCATAACAGGACGCCCCATTAAATGCGCTTCAATACTTGTGGTGCTTTTAAAGTGATATATACCCTCTGATGCTAAAATCCATGGTGTAACAGCCCCCTCATATACAAAATGTAAATTGTCGAGTTTCTCCTCCATCTTTTTCCAAATATCATGAGATTCAGATGGATGAGGCCTTATTATAAAATTTATATCAGGCTGACTAGCAACCATTTCAGGAAGAAAATCTATATATTCTTTAAAAGCAATCAAATTTTGCTCAGCTTGACCAACCATAAACTCCACCATATCCTCAGAGAGGTTAGATGCACTATGTTTTTTTGTTAATTCAAGCCCCATGTGAGCCCCAAGAACATTGTTAGCAATACCAAAGCTCGAAGGGATAAGAATAAAACGCCCATACTTACGTCTCAGCGCATCCGCCTGATCTTTATAAACCTCATGAGCAAAATCACGCCAGAACTCTAATCTCGGGCTACCGCTTTTCACTCCATACTGGGCAAATTCAGGAAAAGTCTCTTCAAATATTCTTTTCTGCTCATCACCCCAGAAAAACACACGCTCAATAATGTTTAAATTATCTCTATTAAAGCGAACATTATCCCCTAGAAACTCTTTAAAAGTAACAACACCTTCTTCATCCAACGAACAGATTTTGTGACCACTTTCATGCAGCATTTTGATTTGCGCATGCTCTAGCGGTGTAGCACTTTTAATCATCACCACACCTTGAGGCAGTGTATCAATCATTGCATATAGTATAGCCTTCGGCGCAATTAATACCACCCACCCTTGCATGGCCGCCTCATGCGCTAATGTCACTTTTCCATCATGCTCGCGCACCACAATTTCCAGAGGAAGATATAAAAACTTACTGCTATTACTCACTTCTTCGCCTTACTTCTTTTTATGTTTAAGCTTATAAAATAGCTGACCTTTATATGGAGACTTAGAAACACCTCCATTTTCATAATTTATAGACAACCGTTCAACCACCATTAAATCTGCTTGTATAAATAGATCCTCTATCTCTTGAGGTGTGAACAAATGCCCAAAACCCGGAAAAGTTCTGTCACCAATTTTCCATTCATAGTGGGCATCACCTCTTTTTTCATCAAATGCAATACCATCCAGAATTACCCGCCCAAAAACCTTCATCGATCCATAAGCGACTGCGTTATGACGATTATTCACATCCATAATAAACAAGCCGTCCGGCTTTAGCTTTGACGCTATAGCGCGCAAAGCTAAAACGCGTTTTTCTTTAGAATTTATATGACCAAAAACATTCCAAAGCGCCGTAATGACATCAAATGTACCAATATCCTGCTCAGCTAACTCCTCCGCAAAAACCTCCAGAACTTTACAGTTTGCTGCTGCACGACATATTTTGGCCATCTCACTACTTGGTTCAACTGCAACACACTCTGTTAGGCTCATAGATTTTTGTATTTTAGATAACCTGCGACCATCTCCCGCACCAACATCTAAAACACGAGCGTCACTAGAAATTTCATTAATCACAAGCTCATCTACAGCGTCCAAATATGGAAGTTTGGCATTCGAATAATCTTCATAAACAGGCGCTATTGCATCATAAGCTTCCATTGTATCTGATATTTTAGGCATAATAATTATGGGTCACACTTTTTCAAAAGGATATCTTAACATTAAATCAGCAATGTACAGATCATATTCAGTATCTATATCTACAGATCTTTCTTCTGGAATCACAATATACCCCAGACGTCCATCTACTAAACGCTCACAGTTTCTAATATAATCAGGGCTTGTTACGTATATACTTCCAGTAATATCGAACACTTCTGGCACATCTTGGCGTCGATACGCTTTAGATCCACCTATAACCACCTCGATTTCATCATCAGCATTTATTTTAACCATACTAAGATAAGGACTTGCAGAGCTTGGGGTAATTGTAAAAACTATATCATTATCCGCTGAAAAAAATTTACGAACAGCACTATCTATGTCTGATGGAGCCCTAAAAGGTGAGGTAGCTGGCAAGGATATAAACACACCCTGCTGTGAAAAAAGATCATGTTTTTCTTCTAGAGCATGTCGCCACGCCATAATTTCAGGCGTCTGGTCCTGCGCTAATTTGCTAGGGCGCATCAATATCTCCGCCCCAAAGCTCGCCGCGACCTCTGCGATTTCAGTATCATCCGTAGACACTAAAACAGACGATATCACCTCACTTGCCAAGGCACTTTCTATTGAATAAGCAATCAGAGGCTTGCCCGCAACTTCACGTATATTTTTTCTTGCTACCCCTTTCGATCCCCCTCTAGCGAAAATACATGCTGTAAGACTTCCCTTCTTCATCCCCCAAAATCCTTCATTGAAAGCGGTTCATCATGACCTTTATCAACATTAAGCGTTTTACCGATGAGTGTGTCAAATTCTTCTGGTTTAATCGCTTCTGGGTCATATGGGCGCTTGACGCCAATCACGTGTTTTTCAATCATATCAGCTGTAATCTCAGTGCCCTTTGTCAAATTCTCCGCGTTAACATAAAGGCTCTTGCGAATTTTTGGGCGTGTTTCACCTTCTGTCGCGGCTGGCACTTTCACACCGTCCCCCAAGGATGCAGAGGCGTCACGCACTGCTTTCACAAGCGTTTTAAGCTCTGGGATATCAACGGATGCCTGATGATCAGGGCCAACCATATTCTTATCCAGCGTATAGTGTTTCTCTACCATAGCCCCGCCCATACCGGCGCAAACTATAGCCGCGACATGGCCTTTGGTGTGATCAGAATATCCTACCGGCAAATTGAACTGCTCACGCATAGACAAAATAACCTTCATATTACATTGCTCAATCGGCGCGGGGTACTGTGATGTACAATGCATGAGCGCAAGCTCGATATCAGGTTTAACCTCACGCACCCAGTTAATAGCTTGCGCGACCTCTTCCATGTAGCTTGCGCCGCTAGATATCATCATAGAATCAAAACGCTTGGCCATATATTGAAGGAGCGGCTTATTGCTAATTTCAGGAGACGGCACTTTCACCGCGCTAACGCCTAACGTATCGGCTAAGAAATCCACGCTTTCATGCTCAAAGGCTGTGCAGAGGAAACCGACGCCCTTTTGCTTACAATATTCAAACGCTTCAATCAAAAGGTCATCAGGCAGCTCTAAAGCTTTGGCCATTTCAAGCTGGTTTTCAACCATACCTGCTTCGGCCTGATAATCCGCGAGCGCTGCATGCGAAGAGATTTCGAGCGCAGTGTTAAAGCGCTGCAGCTTAATAATATCAAGCCCGGCCTCAACACCTTTA
>MDSZ01073088.1_pt1 | contig 68673 bp, 67 predicted proteins | sample 811201 | NCBI WGS metagenome assembly MDSZ01 (sample SAMN05326647, study PRJNA326480) | marine metagenome | isolation source: seawater | place: Indian Ocean: North | collected 2010
AGAAAAGCCCGCCTCGGTCAGGCTGACGGTACGGTTGTGACGATCGAACAGCAGGGTGTTCAGTTGCTGTTCCAGTTGCTGAATGCGCTTACTCACCGCTGACTGGGTGAGGTGCAACTGCTCTCCGGCAGCTGAGAAGGATTGCTGTTCTGCTACCGCAAGAAAAGCCTTAAGGCCCTGTGTGTCCATTATGTATTCCAGATCAGAATTTAATTCAGTAGAAATATGAATTTAAGTTGTTTAGCAGAAAGCGTATCCTTAAGCAACTTGATGAGATTGATTAAAAAGAGGATCTCCCTATGGCTGGGAAAACCCTGTACGACAAACTCTGGGAACAACACGTAGTTAAAGAGCGTGAAGACGGCACGGCGTTAATTTACATCGATCGCCAGCTGCTGCACGAAGTAACGTCTCCACAGGCATTTGAAGGTCTGCGTATCGCAGGCCGCAAACCATGGCGTCTGGATGCCAACCTGGCGACACCGGATCACAACGTATCCACCGATAAAGGTGAGCGTGAAGCCGGTATCGAAGGTATTAAAGATCCGGTATCCCGTATTCAGGTGAAAACTCTGGACGAAAACTGCGACGCTTTTGGTATTACCGAATTCAAAATGGCCGACAAACGTCAGGGCATTGTGCACGTGGTTGGTCCGGAGCAGGGCGCGACGCTGCCGGGTATGACGGTTGTGTGTGGTGACTCCCATACTGCAACCCACGGTGCTTTTGCCGCACTGGCCCACGGTATCGGTACCTCTGAGGTTGAGCACGTACTGGCGACCCAGTGTCTGATTCAGCGCAAAATGAAAAACCTGCTGATCCGCGTTGACGGTGAACTGGGTAAAGGCATTACCGGTAAAGACGTTGTACTGCACGTGATTGGTGTGATCGGTACTGCCGGTGGTAACGGTACGGCGATGGAATTCGGTGGTTCAGCGATCCGCTTTCTGAGCATGGAAGCCCGTATGACCATGTGTAACATGGCTATCGAAGCCGGTGCCCGTGTGGGTATGGTGGCGTTCGATGAGAAAACCGCCGAATACGTGAAAGGCCGCCCATACGCGCCGAAAGGCGAACAGTGGGATATGGCGCTGGCAGCGTGGAAAGATCTGGTTTCTGATGATGATGCAGTATTCGACAAAGTCGTGGAGATCCGTGCCGAAGACATCAAGCCACAGGTGACCTGGGGTACGTCTCCGGAAATGGTTACTACCATTGATGGCACCGTACCAACGCTGGACGACGCTGCAGATGACGTTGAACGTTCTGCCTTTACCCGTGCTTATGAGTACATGGGTCTGGAAGCCGGTCAGAAAATTACCGACATTAATCTGGATCGAGTGTTTATCGGTTCCTGCACTAACTCGCGCATTGAAGATTTACGCGCGGCAGCAGAAGTCGCTAAAGGTCGTAAGGTATCAGCCACAGTGAAACAGGCTCTGGTTGTACCGGGTTCCGGTCTGGTGAAAGAGCAGGCAGAAGCAGAAGGTCTGGATAAAATCTTCGTTGAAGCCGGTTTTGAATGGCGTGAGCCAGGTTGTTCCATGTGTCTGGCGATGAACGCCGACAAACTGGGCAGCGGTGAGCATTGTGCGTCTACCTCGAACCGTAATTTCGAAAGTCGTCAGGGCTACGGTGGCCGTACCCATCTGGTGAGCCCGGCGATGGCTGCGGCGGCGGCGATTGCCGGTCACTTTGTTGACGTGCGTGAACTTTAACAGGAGCAGAACATGAAACCATTTACCGTACACACAGGTATCGTGGCTCCGATGGATCGCCCGAATATCGATACCGATATGATCATTCCCAAGCAGTTCCTGAAGTCGATCAAACGTTCAGGTTTTGGCCCGAACCTGTTCGATGAGCTGCGTTATCTGGATGAAGGTCAGCCGGATGCGGATAACTCCGGTCGCCCGCTGAACCCGGATTTCGTGCTGAATAAACCACGCTATCAGGGCGCTTCTGTGCTGCTGGCGCGGGAAAACTTTGGCTGTGGTTCCAGCCGTGAGCACGCGCCATGGGCACTGGAAGACTTCGGTTTCCGTACCATTATCGCGCCGAGCTATGCGGATATCTTCTTCAATAACAGCTTTAAAAACGGTCTGTTACCGATCGTGCTCGACGAAAAAACCGTCGATGATCTGTTTAAGGAAGTAGCAGCTAACGAAGGTTACGAGCTGACGGTTGATCTGGAAGCACAGGTGATCCGCAAGCCAGATGGCAGTGAAATTCCGTTCGATGTTGATCCGTTCCGCAAGCACTGTCTGCTCAATGGTCTGGACGATATTGGCCTGACCCTGCAGGACGCGGACGAGATCAAAGCCTATGAAGACAAACGCCGCGCAACAGCGCCCTGGTTGTTTCAGGCCTGAACGTAATGGTTAACAGCGAGCCGGGCGCTGCCCGGCTTTGTTGCATAAATATTCTGACGACAGAGATTTAAGTAATGAGTAAAAATATTCTGATTCTGCCAGGTGATGGTATCGGTCCTGAAATCGTTGCCGAAGCCGTTAAGGTGCTGAACGCCGTCAATGAAAAATTCTCTCTGGACCTGGAGCTGGTGGAAGGTCTGGTGGGTGGTTCTGCTTACGACGAAACGGGCTCGCCGCTGCCGGAAGAGACCATTACCAAAGCCAAAGCCGCGGATGCCATTCTGCTGGGTGCGGTGGGTGGTCCTAAGTGGGACAAGCTGGATAATCGTGACCTGCGCCCTGAGATGGGTCTGCTGGGTATCCGTAAGCAGCTGGGTTTGTTCGGTAACCTGCGTCCTGCGATTCTGTATCCACAGCTGGCGGATGCGTCTTCCCTGAAGCCTGAAATTGTTTCTGGTCTGGATATCCTGATCGTGCGTGAACTGACCGGTGGTATCTACTTCGGTGAACCGCGTGGTATCCGTACGCTGGAGAACGGTGAGCGTGAAGGCTATAACACCTACGTTTACAGTGAATCTGAAATCAAACGCATCGCCAAAGTCGCGTTTGAATCTGCCATGAAGCGCAACAAGAAGCTGTGCTCTGTCGATAAAGCCAACGTCCTGGAAGTGACCGTGCTGTGGCGCGAAATCATGGAAGAAGTGGGCAAAGAATACCCTGAGGTAGAACTGTCGCACATGTACGTTGATAACGCGGCTATGCAGCTGGTACGTGCACCTAAGCAGTTTGATGTGATGGTTACCGGCAACATGTTCGGCGATATTCTGTCGGATGCGGCCGCCATGCTGACCGGCTCTATTGGCATGCTGCCTTCTGCATCGCTGGATGTGAATAACAAAGGTATGTACGAGCCATGTCACGGCTCTGCGCCGGACATCGCAGGTCAGGGAATTGCGAACCCTCTGGCAACTATTCTGTCAGCCGCTATGATGCTGCGTTATTCACTGAATGCCGGTGAAGCTGCGGACGCAATCGAAGCTGCGGTCAGCAAGGTGCTGGACAGCGGGCTGCGTACCGGAGACATCTTCTCCGAAGGCATGACAAAAGTAAGTACAGAAGCAATGGGTGAGGCAGTGGTCGCTGCCCTGTAAGAGGTTTAATTATGGCAATGCAGAAAGTAGGTCTTGTAGGCTGGCGCGGCATGGTAGGTTCCGTGCTGATGCAGCGTATGCAGGATGAAGGTGATTTTGACCTGATCGAGCCGGTATTTTTTACCACCTCGCAGAAAGGCAAAGCAGCGCCACAGTTTGCCGGTAAGGACTGTGGTCTGCTGGAAGATGCATTCGATATTGATGCGCTTAAGGCGCTGGATGTGGTCATTACCTGTCAGGGCGGTGATTACACTAAAGAAGTTTACCCGAAGCTGCGTGAAGCGGGCTGGAATGGTTACTGGATCGATGCAGCTTCTTCACTGCGCATGGCGGACGATGCCATTATCGTTCTCGATCCGGTCAACAAAAACGTGATTACCGATGGTATCGCTAACGGTGTTAAAACCTATGTGGGCGGCAACTGTACAGTCAGTCTGATGCTGATGGCACTCGGTGGTCTGTTTGAAAAAGGGCTGGTGGAGTGGGCTGCTCCGCAGACTTACCAGGCGGCTTCCGGCTCAGGTGCGCGCCATATGCGTGAGCTGATCAGCCAAATGGGTGCTGTGCACGATAACGTAAAAGACAAACTGGACGATCCGGCTTCCGCTATTCTCGACATCGACCGTCAGGTGGCAGAATTTATCCGCAGCGATGCGATGCCGACAGAGCAGTTTGGCGTGCCGCTGGCGGGGAGTCTGATTCCTTATATCGATACTCAGCTGGAATCTGGCCAGAGTCGTGAGGAATGGAAAGCTCAGGTTGAGGCCAATAAGATCATGGGTCGCAGCGATAAGCAGATTCCGATTGATGGTATCTGTGTGCGCGTCGGCGCTATGCGTTGTCACAGCCAGGCGATTACGCTGAAACTCACGGAAGATCTGCCTGTAAGCGAGATTGAAAGTATCCTTGCTGCGCACAATGATTGGGTGAAAGTGATCCCGAATGACCGTGAAGCATCGATGAAAGATCTGACGCCGGCGAAGGTAACCGGAACGCTGGCTGTACCGGTTGGCCGTATCCGTAAGCTGACTATGGGACCGGAATACATCTCCGCGTTTACGGTCGGTGACCAGCTGTTATGGGGTGCTGCAGAACCGCTGCGCCGCATGTTGCGTATCCTGCTGGAAGCGTAATATTTGCACAGGAAAACGGGGCGTCAGCCCCGTTTTTTTAGATGATTTCTCCAAAATGTGATCTAACCCCTTATTTCCCTTCATATTTGTTGGTGCCCGAAGGGGCAAAAGATTGCGTTAGTTCCCGTTATACTTGATACTTGTGCGTGCTTATGAATGGAATCTATAAGTAAGCTGGGGTTAGGAAAATCTCGACGACATCTTTAATCGGTAGTAAACCGGTTATTTGCCGGTAACAGACGAAGAGGCGAGCGATCGCCGCAAGATCACAAGGAAGCACCAATGAAGCGCCTACTTGCAAACACCCTGATGCTGGTCGGAGGACTGACAGCCTCGTCACAATTGTTGGCGCTGGGGTTAGGTGAGCTGGACCTTAAGTCCAATCTGAATCAGCCGTTGCAGGCGGAAATCAAACTGCTGGATACGGAAGGTCTGACCGACTTCGAAATTAAGCCGGCACTGGCCAAGCCTGCCGACTTTGAACGCGCTGGTGTCGAGCGTGTGTATTTTCTGACCAAAATCAAATTCGAGGTCAAAGGCGATACTGTCGTTCTCAGCACCCGAGAACCGGTTAATGAGCCGTTCCTGAATTTTCTCGTTGAACTGAACTGGCCGTCTGGTCGCGCGCTGCGTGAGTATACGCTGCTGCTGGATCCACCGACGTTCCAGGAAACCAGTGTTCAGCCCCTGGTGAATGCGCCAGCAGGGCAGACCGTAACGACTGCGCCTGCAGCACAACAGCAGCCAGCGCAGCCTCAGGTCGCAGCGCCTGCCACAACTAATCGTTGGGAAAGCGAACCGGCTGCACCGGGTACATACAAAGTTCAGCGTAACGACACTCTGTGGGAAATTGCCCTGCAGACCCGTCCGAATACGTCCATTTCTGCGCAGCAGATGATGGTGGCTCTGCAGGAGAAAAACCCGCAGGCCTTTATTGGCGGCAATATTAACCGTCTGAAAACCCATGAAGTCCTGCGCATCCCGGATGCTCAGGAAGTGCGTGATATTTCCTTCCGTAATGCTGTCGCTGAAGTGGAGCGTCAGAATAAAGAACTGACTTCCGGTGCTCAGCTGGATGCAACCGGTCGTGCCGGTTCTGCCGCTGTGAGCAGTGGCGAGCAGGACGGCGGTGAAGTCCGTCTGCTCAGTGCAGCATCCGATAACTCTGATTCGGCCGGCGCCAGTGGCGATGCCGGTACGGCAATCGGCAATGGTCGTCAGCAGTCTCTGGAAAACGATCTCGCTATTGCGCTTGAGAACGTTGATAAGAGCCGTCGTGAAAATCAGGAGCTGCGTGAGCGCCTGGAAGCCCTTGAAGAACAGATTAATACCCTGCAGCGCCTGATCTCTCTGAAAGACGATCAGCTGGCGACTATGCAGGTGGATGGCGCCGAAGTTGAAACCCCTGAAACGGGTTCTGATGCAACCGATACTGCAGTTGCCGGTGAAACCTCAGGTGAAGTTGTAAGTGAGAGTGCTGGTGAAAGCACAGCTGCTGCAACAGAAACCGATGGAGCTGAAACTACAGCAACGGACGCGGAAGGTGCGGTTGATTTCAACTACGCCGGCGGTGACGCTGCTGAAGAGCCGGCGGGTCAGTCGGCAGAAGAGCTTGCTGCTGCACAGGAAAAAGAAGCCCGTGAAGCTGCTGCCCGTCGTGCCCGTATCGCGGCCATGATGGCAGAGCAGGAAGCTCAGCGTGCGCAGCCAACGTTCCTTGAAACTCTGCTAGCGAACCCTCTGGTGCCGGCTGGCGGTGGTGTGGTTCTGCTGCTGATTGCTCTGCTGATATATCGTGCAGTCAAAGGTCGTAAAGCGGCTGCTAAAGAGGATGATGAATTCTCTGACGAAGAGCTGATGGCGCTGAGTGATACTGATACGCTGGATGAGGACAGCCTGGATAACTTCGATTTTGAAGACGATCCAATGGCGGGTGAAGCGGAATCTTATGATGAAGATGAATTTGCCGCTGATCTTGAGCCGGAAACGGCTGCCGAAGATTTTGAAACCGTTGCGCAAACTGAAGATGTGATCAGCGAGTCTGATATTTACATTGCCTACGGTAAATTTGAGCAGGCTATTGAATTGCTGCAGGACGCGATTGAGAAAGAACCAAGCCGTTCTGATCTGCGCCTGAAGCTGCTTGAAGTTTATGTTGAAATGGACGAAGCCTCCGGTTTTGCCGAAGCAGAATCCGAATTACGCAAACTGGGGGATCGTGAAGCCAGTGCTCAGGCTGAGCACATGCGCGGTCGCCTGTCCGCTCCGATTGCGCTGGGTGCTGTTGCTGCTGTGGCTGCAGATGACATGCTGTCGCTGGACGGTGAGATCCCATCGCTTGATGATTCAGATGACTTCTCTGATGGTCTGGACTTCGGTGATGCTCTGGATCTGTCCGGTGATCTGGGTGATCCGGTTCTGGCAGACGATAAAGAAGACGATACTTTTGATCTGGACAGTGATCCTGTGCCGGAAGCCGGCGCTGGTCTCGAAGAAGTGCCGACTCTGGATCTGGATGATGGTCTGGAATTCGATCTCGGTGGTGATGAGCCGGAAGCCGAAGAAGAAATGCCAGAGATTGTTGACTTCGGGTCCGATGATGACGGCCTGGAATTCGATCTGAGTGGCTTGTCTGCTGAGGCTGAAGAGGAAAAGAGTGAAGCTCCTGCCTCTGCTGAAGCGCCTGTCGCTGATGACGACAATGCCCTGGATTTCGACCTCAGCGGTCTGGAAACACTGGGTGGAGAAGAAGAGCCGGAAGAAACTGCAGCGCCAGTTGAAGATGATGCAGTTACCGCACTGGACTTTGATCTGACCAGTGGCGAAGAAACAACTGGCTCTGACGATCTGTCTGATCTGGAAAGTCTGTTGGACAGCGATGAAGAAGGTGCGGACGATCTGCCTGATCTGTCGTTCGATCTGTCCGGTGATCTGGATTCTGACAGTGATGCTGCAGACGATCTGGCATCCCTGGAAAGCGAACTTGATTCGCTGGCTTCTGAGCCTGTTGTTACAGACGAAAGTGTTGCGGAAGAAAGTGGTGCAGAAGAAAGTGTTGCAGAAGAAAGCACTGATGATGGTCTCGATTTCTCAGCCGACCTGGATGATCTCGACGCAGAGATTTCTGGTCTTGGTGAGTCTGAAGCTGAAGGCATTGCTCTCGATGTTCCGGAGCTGGATGACGTTCCTGAGCTGACCGATGTCCCGCAACTGGATGATGTCCCGCAACTGGATGATGTGCCGGAGCTTAATGAAGCTTCTGAGCCAGCGGACTTTACTGCTGAAGAGATGACCTCTGACGCCGGTGAAATTGATCTGGATGCGCTGGCTGCTGCCGACGACGAATTTGATTTTCTTGCCGGTACCGATGAATGTGCGACCAAGCTGGATCTGGCTCGCGCGTATATCGATATGGAAGACTTCGACGGTGCCAAAGAGCTTCTGCAGGAAGTGGTTCAGGAAGGTTCTGACCAGCAGAAATCTGATGCCCGCAGCATGATGGATAGTCTGTCCTGATTCATGTCTGAAGTCCGCCGTTACGCTGCGGTCGTGGAATACAACGGTGCTTGTTTCCACGGCTGGCAGAAGCAGAAACATCACAACGAACCTACCATTCAGGCCGCTCTCGAAGCGGCCTTGTCAAAAGTTGCCAATCACACGATTGAAGTTGCATGTGCCGGGCGTACCGATGCCGGTGTGCATGCAACCCGCCAGGTTATTTCCTTTGATACCCATGCACAGCGTACCGATTATGGTTGGCTGATGGGCGTAAATACCAATCTTCCTGATGGTGTTGCGCTGCAGTGGATTGGCGAAATCGATGGTGATTTTCACGCCCGCTACAAAGCCCGCGCGCGCCGTTATCGTTATCTGATTAATAATGCGCCGGCCAAGCAGGCGCTGCAGCATGATCAGCTGACCTGGTGGCGTTACCCGCTGGATGCGGAGAAAATGCACGAAGCCGCTCAGGCATTGTTGGGCGAGCACGACTTCTCAGCGTTCCGCGCTAAGGATTGTCAGGCTAAAACTCCGGTAAAAACCATGCATCGCATTCAGGTGAAGCGCTGGGGCAATATCATCATGCTTGAACTGGAAGCCAGTGCGTTTCTATATCACATGGTGCGTAATATCGTCGGGGTTCTGTTGCTGATAGGTGAGGGCAGCAAGCCGGTCAGCTGGATGGCTGAAGTGCTGGCGACAAAGGATCGTAAACAGGCGGGTATTACTGCACCTGGCCAGGGTTTATATTTCGTTGGTGTTCATTACCCCGACGAATTCAGCGTTATACCTTGTCAGCCCTATGGTCCTGCGTTGCTGGAACCTGTGCTGCAACTGGAAGTTGCAACAGGAATAAGCTGAACCTGACGTCGTCCCTTGGTACACTCGCGCCCAGTTCTGTAGCTGTTAACCGGATGCGAGTATGGTGCCTATGCAAAGGGTTGTTAAACCCAGTCGAACGCGAATCAAAATCTGTGGTCTGACCCGTGCACAGGATGCTGTTGCCGCCGTGAATGCCGGCGCAGATGCTGTTGGCCTGGTGTTTTATGCACCCAGTCCGAGAGCGGTAGATATCGACACTGCCAGAGCGGTGATCGCAGCTGTGCCGCCATTTGTCAGCGTGACAGCATTGTTCGTTAGCCCGGAACCTGATGAGGTGCAAAAGGTTCTGGATAGCGTTAGAATCGATTTACTTCAATTCCACGGTGATGAAGACGATGACTTCTGCAGTCAGTTCAAACATCCCTACATCAAAGCCATCCGCGTCCGGCAAGCGTCGGATGTGGTGGCGTCGTGCATGCGCTTCCCAGGCGCACTGGCAATTCTCCTAGACAGCTACAAACCGGGTGTCCCCGGTGGTACTGGTGAAACCTTTGACTGGTCACTGGTACCGGAAGAATTACCTAAACCTATTATCCTGGCCGGCGGCCTGACCGCGGACAACCTCGAAACCGGAATGCGGACGGTTCACCCCTATGCGGTGGACGTCAGCGGCGGTGTTGAGGCGTCCAAAGGAATCAAGGACCACGGCAAAATCACAGAATTTGTAAATGAGGTGTATCGTGTCGACCAACAATCCTTTTGATATCGACCTGCCGGATGCACGCGGCCACTTTGGTATCCACGGTGGTCGTTTCGTGTCCGAAACTCTGACCGCAGCCCTTGAAGAGCTGACGGCAACCTACGAAAAACTGCGCAATGATCCTGATTTTCAGGCAGCGTTCGATAAAGACCTGGCGCACTATGTTGGCCGTCCTTCGCCGCTGTATCTGGCGGAGCGTCTGACTGCCGAATGTGGCGGGGCGCAGATCTGGCTGAAACGTGAAGATCTGAACCACACCGGCGCCCACAAGGTGAATAACACCATCGGGCAGGCGCTGTTGGCGCGCTTTATGGGCAAGAAAAAAGTCATTGCGGAAACCGGTGCTGGTCAGCATGGTGTGGCGTCCGCCACTGTTGCCGCGCGTTTCGGTCTCGAATGTAAGGTCTTTATGGGTTCAACTGACGTTGAACGTCAGAAGCTTAATGTGTATCGCATGAAGCTGCTGGGTGCGGAAGTTGAATCTGTAGAATCCGGCACTAAAACCCTGAAAGACGCCATGAACGAAGCCATGCGCCACTGGGTAACCAATGTGGATGACACTTTCTACATTATCGGCACCGCTGCTGGTCCACACCCATACCCTATGCTGGTGCGTGATTTTCAGAGTGTAATCGGCCGCGAAGTGCAGCGTCAGAGCCTCGAGCAGATCGGTCGTCAGCCGGATGCTCTGGTTGCCTGTGTCGGTGGCGGTTCGAATGCGATTGGTCTGTTCCATCCATACATTAAGTATCCGGAAGTAGCGATGTACGGTGTTGAAGCCGGTGGTCTAGGCCTGGACGGTGATGATCATGCCGCGCCATTAAGTAAAGGTATTCCGGGCGTTCTGCACGGCAACCGTACTTACCTGATGGAAGACGAAAACGGTCAGATCATGGGTACGCATTCTATTTCTGCGGGTCTGGATTATCCGGGCGTCGGACCAGAGCACAGCTGGCTGAAAGACGTTAAGCGTGCAACTTACGTTGCTGCCACCGATGACGAAGCGTTGGATGCTTTCCACAAGCTTACTCAGCTGGAAGGCATTATGCCGGCGCTGGAGTCATCTCATGCTGTGGCCTATGCCATGAAGCTGGCGGCGACGATGGATAAAGACAAAGCGATTGTGGTGAACCTCTCGGGTCGTGGCGACAAGGATATCCATACCATCGCTGCTCTTGATGGTGTAACGGCTTAAAGCGATCGGAGCTGCTGCGCTTAGCCCTTCGGAGCTACTGCGCTCGAAGCTACGGCGTTAAGAAACAGCTCAAGATGCTCATGTAGGTTAACTACACTCCGCTCTTTCGCTGTTTCTTGCCTTGTATCTTCATCGCTCGTAACGCTCCGGGAAGCCGCTGCGCTACGGGCGTAGCTGAAGTGAAAAAGATTAATCGGCCTGGCTCAGATGCCGGGCTGAAACCGAATTCAGGAGACTGAGATGTCCCGTATTAAAACTGCATTTGCAACCCTGGAAGCCAAAGGCAAAAAAGCCCTGATTCCTTACATCACCGCAGGTGATCCGCAGAAAGAAGCCACCGTTCCTATGATGCACGCGCTGGTTGAAGCCGGTGCCGATATTATCGAACTGGGTGTGCCGTTCTCTGATCCGATGGCGGATGGCCCGACCATTCAGCTGGCCTGTGAACGCGCGCTGGCGCATAACACTTCGCTGCGTGATGTGCTGGCGATGGTGGCGGAGTTCCGTCAATCCGACGATAAAACCCCGGTCGTTCTTATGGGTTATCTGAACCCGGTTGAGCGCATGGGGTATGAAGAATTTGCGACCAGTGCAGTCGCTGCCGGTGTTGATGGTGTGCTGATGGTGGATCTGCCACCTGAAGAAGCTGTCGATGTGGCAGATTTCTTTAAGTCCCGCGAGCTGGATATGATTTATCTGATCGCACCGACCACCAAAGATGAGCGTATTGAAGCCATCGCTCATGCTGGCAGTGGCTATGTATATTACGTTTCTCTGAAAGGTGTGACCGGTTCTAAGGCGCTTGATGTCGATGATGTGGCGCGTAATCTGGAACGCATCCGCAAGCACGTATCCATTCCGGTGGGTGTCGGTTTTGGTATCAGTAATGGCGAAACCGCAGCGGCGGTATCCAAGGTGTGTGACGGCGTTATTGTCGGTTCAGCCATTGTGAATCTGATTGCTGCCAACGCTGAGGACGCGGCTAAGGCGCGCACCGACGTTGCAGCCCTGGTAAACAGTATGCGCACGGCGCTGGATGCCTGATCTGTCATGAGTTTTGATCCGCAAACAGCCACTGTTGATCAGTGGCTGGAGCGCATTGAAGCGCTCCATCCCAGCGAGATTGAACTGGGGCTGGACCGGGTAAAAGCGGTTGCTGAACGACTGGATTGTCTGCATCCCGCTCCACTGGTCATTCTGGTGGGCGGTACCAATGGTAAGGGTACTACGTCCGCTCTGCTGGCAGCATTGCTGCAGGCGCAGGGTATGAAAGTCGGTGTTTATTGTTCACCTCATATTCATCGTTACAACGAGCGTGTGATGGTGGATGGTACAGAGGTATCTGATGAAGCACTATGCGCCGGTTTCCGTGCGGTCGAGGCCGGGCGGGGTGACACCAGTCTGACCTATTTCGAGTTCGGCACGCTGGCAGCGCTTAAGTGGTTTTCTGAACAGAAGCTGGATGCCTGTGTGCTGGAAATTGGTCTGGGCGGTCGCCTGGATGCGGTTAATATCGTCGAGCCGGATATATCGGTGATCACCAGTATTGGTCTGGATCATCAGGCCTGGCTGGGAGATACCGTCGAACAGATTGCTTATGAAAAGGTCGGCATCGCCCGTTCCGGTAAAGTGCTGGTCTGCGGTCAGCCGAATCCTCCGGCTAACGCCAGAACGGCAGTCGAAGATATGGCTGCCAGCTGGGTTGGTCGTGGAGAAGTGTTTGATGTTGTCCGCCAGCAGGATGGCTCTCTTGATGTGAGTTTTCTCTACGACGGTGAGTCCCGTCAGTGGCATCTGCCTGCGGTACGTATTCCTTATCATAATGTTGCTACCGCAATCCAGACGCTGGCACTGATGGATCAGCTGCCGCCTCAGGATAAAGTCGAACGGGTATTGAAGCATCTGCGGGTGCCGGGCCGGCTGCAGAGTTATCGGCATTCGTCGGGGCTGATTGTGAACCTTGATGTGGCGCACAATGAACAGGCAGCAGCGTATCTGGCAAGCTCTCTGCCTCATGTTGATGGCATCATTCTTGGGATGTTGACCGACAAAGAAAGTGCGGCTGTGCTGGCTGCTCTGCCGCAACACGATAAGCTGATATGCTGTGGTCTCGAATGTCCGCGCGGACTCAGCGCAGATGCTCTGGCGGCACGCTTTACTGCTGTTGACCTGCAGACCGCCGCCACGGTCACCGAGGCTATGCGACTGCTGCCTGACAGCGGACACTGGTTGATCTGTGGATCGTTCTTTACCGTCGATGCGGCAATGGAAGTTATTAAAGGAGAACCGGGGCAGTGGAACAGCATTTAAAAAAGCGCGTTGTTGGTGCCTTCTTAACTGTTGTGGCGTTCGCTATTGCGCTGCCGCTGGTGCTTGATGGATCGCGCAGCAAAGTTGGGCTGCGCAGCGATATACCTCCCATGCCGGATGCGCCGGACTGGGCGGTGGTTGAGGATGAACAGAAAGTGCGTATCGAGCTGGAGCAGCTCGCCAGTGGCGAAGCTGAAGAGGCTGTGCGCATTCCGGATATTCCGGTTGCTGAGCAGGATGAGCAGGCACAGCCCGGCAGCAAAGGGGATCAGACCTCGCTGGATGCGGATAACCTGCCTTACACCTGGACGCTGCAGCTGGGGGCGTTTTCCGACGAGAAAAATGCTTTTGAGCTGCGGGATAAACTGCGTAAAAGAGGCTACAAGGCATACACTCAGGCTTTTCCGGGCGATAATCTGACCCGGGTGTACGTTGGCCCAGAGGTGCAGCGCAGTGAAATCGAGCGCCTGCAGGCAAAACTCATGAAAGAGCTTAAGCAGAAAGAGATCTTTATCCGCCGTTATCGTGCGGAGTCCTGATCCGGATGCTCTGCCTGAGTCCTTTTGATATACTCCGCGCTTTCCCAACAGGTAGGCAGTGAATGACCGTAATTGATTGGGTGATACTGGCCGTTGTGGTGGTGTCCTGTCTGATCAGTCTGAAGAGAGGCTTTGTCAAAGAAGCGCTTTCACTTGCCAGCTGGATTGCGGCTTTTGTTATCGCGCGCCTGTTCAGTGGTAATCTGGCGACGCTTCTGGATGGCATGGTTGAGACCAACTCCCTGCGCTGGATTATTGCCTTTGTTATTCTTTTTGCCGGCACGGTCACTATAGGTGCCATGGTTAACCATCTGGTGGTTGAGATGGTCCGTATGACCGGGCTGTCCGGAACTGACCGGGTCTTTGGTATGGTATTCGGCCTTATTCGTGGCCTGTTGGTATTGGTCGCCATTGTCTATGGCCTGCAATTTACTATGGTTCCTCAGGATGCCTGGTGGAACGATTCAGTTTTTATCCCTCATTTGTCTTCCATGGCAGACTGGGCAAGGAAAACCTTGCCGGGCGCTGCGGGACAGGTGATCTCCCTTACAGATTAGATTCAGCTTGCTTGAGGTTTAACGCGCATGTGCGGAATAGTGGGTATCGTTGGTAAATCCCATGTGAACCAGGCCATCTACGATGCCCTGACAGTTTTACAGCACCGGGGTCAGGACGCCGCTGGTATCGTCACCAGTGATGGTAATAAATTTTGCCTGCGCAAAGACAATGGCCTGGTGAGCGATGTATTCCGTACCCGCCACATGCAGCGTCTGATTGGCAATATGGGTATTGGCCATGTGCGCTATCCGACCGCGGGCAGCTCCAGCTCAGCGGAAGCACAGCCATTTTATGTGAACTCACCGTACGGTATTGTGCTGGCGCATAACGGTAACCTGACCAATGCGGAAGAGCTGGCGCAGGATATTTACCGTGAAGATCTGCGCCACGTGAATACCACGTCGGACTCAGAAGTTCTGCTGAATATTTTTGCGCACGAACTGCAGCAGCAGAAGCACAGCCTCAAGCCTACCCCGGAGATGATCTTTAACGCCATTGAACGTGTACACAAACGTGCCCGTGGTGGTTACGCCGTCGTGGCTATGATCAGTGGTTACGGTATTGTTGCTTTCCGCGATCCTAACGGTATTCGTCCGGCGGTATTTGGTCGTCGTGAAACCGCTGACGGTAACGAATACATGGTGGCCTCCGAATCCGTGGCTCTGGATGCCCTGGGCTTTAAACGCGAGCGTGATATTGCGCCGGGTGAAGCCATTGTTATCACAGAAGAAGGCGAGTTGTTTACTCAGTTGTGTGCTGAAAATACCCGTTATACCCCATGTATTTTTGAGCATGTTTACTTCGCCCGTGCCGATTCTATCATCGACAGCATCGCCGTTTATAAAGCGCGTCTGCGTATGGGTGAAAAGCTGGCGGAAAAAATCCTGCGTGAACGCCCTGATCATGATATCGATGTGGTTATCCCGATTCCTGATACCAGTCGTTCCTCCGCGCTGGAACTTGCTAACCGTCTTGGGGTCAAGTACCGAGAAGGCTTTATGAAGAACCGCTACATTGGCCGTACCTTCATCATGCCTGGACAGCAACAGCGGAAGAAATCAGTTAAGCAGAAACTGAACGCGCTGGATCTGGAATTCCGCGGCAAAAACGTATTGCTGGTCGATGACTCTATCGTCCGTGGTACTACCTGTGAGCAGATCATTGAAATGGCCCGCGAAGCCGGCGCCAATAAAGTGTATTTCGCTTCAGCCGCACCTGCCGTGCGCTACCCGAACGTGTATGGCATCGATATGCCGGCCAAAGAAGAATTTATAGCCCATAGCCGCACGACGGAAGAAGTCGCTGCAGCCATCGGCGCTGACTGGCTGGTTTATCAGGATATCGAAGATCTGATAGCTGCCTGTATTGAAGGCAGTAAATCCAAAGTGCGTGAATTTGACTGCTCTGTTTTCAATGGTGAATACGTCACCGGTGACATTGATGATGCGTATTTTAACCGTCTGTATGAACTGAGAAATGATGCCTCCAAAGGCAAACGTGCAGCAGTGGAAAATGTCGCCATTGATCTGCACAACGAAGCCGAATCCTGATTCGGGGTGGATTGAAATTAGATGAAAGATTTTTCTGAATTTAACGACCGTTACCAGTCAGACCTGGAAGGTTGTTCTTTTGAAACGCTGGCCGTTCGCGGTGGTCAGGTACGTACGGGTGAATGCGAACACGGCGAGCCGATTTTTGCGACCAGCAGTTACGTATTTAATTCAGCTGCAGAAGCGGCAGCACGCTTTGCCGGCGAATCTGCCGGTAATGTTTATTCCCGTTATACCAACCCAACCGTGCGCACCTTTGAAGACCGTCTGGCTGCTTTGGAAGGCGGTGAAGCCTGTGCGGCAACGTCATCCGGTATGGCAGCCATTTATGCGGTGGCAATCTCGCAGCTGAAGGGTGGTGATCACCTGATCTGTTCTGCCAGTGTTTTCGGCAGCACCATTAAATTGTTTGAAGCCTATCTGCGTAAGTTTGGTGTTGAGATTGATTATGCCGATCTGGTCGATCTGGATGACTGGCAGAGCAAGGTTAAAAGCAACACGAAAATGTTGTTTCTTGAATCGCCGTCTAACCCACTGAACGAAGTAGCAGATATCCGTGCGCTGAGCAGTATTGCGAAAAAAGCCGGTGCTCTGCTGGTTGTCGATAACTGCTTCTGTACCCCTGCAATTCAGCAACCTTTATCACTGGGCGCTGATCTGGTGGTTCACTCGGCGACCAAATACATTGATGGTCAGGGACGCTGCATGGGTGGTGCCGTGGTCGGCAGTAAAGAAGAGGTCGACAAAGTCATTGGTGTGCTGCGTTCGGCTGGACCAACCATGAGCCCGTTCAATGCCTGGGTATTTCTGAAAGGTCTGGAAACGCTGAAATTGCGTATGAAAGCTCACAGCGAAAATGCTATGGCGCTGGCGCAGTGGCTGCATGATCATCCGAAAGTCAAAACCGTTAATTACTGTGGTCTGCCGGACCATGCCGGTCATAAACTGGCCACAGAGCAGCAGTCTATGTATGGCGGCGTGTTGTCGTTTGAAGTGGTTGGTGGTCAGGAGGAAGCGTGGAAGGTAGTTGATGCTACACGCATGATTTCCATTACTGCGAACCTCGGTGATACCAAGACAACCATTACCCATCCGGGAACAACAACGCACGGAAGATTGTCCGAGGAAGAACGTCAGAAGGCCGGTATTTCTCAGGCGCTGCTGCGTGTAGCCGTCGGCCTGGAAAGCATCGAAGATATTCAGCGTGATCTGGCCCGTGGTCTTGATGCGTTGTAATTGTCTGTTTTAATTCTGCTTATCAGCGCAGATATAAACGTTTAAATCCCGCCGCAGCTATGGCTTCGGCGGGATTTTTTTATGCGCAGAGAATGCCTCGTTCAGTGAATACTTCCTTGGCCTGGAATATGCCGTTCAATGCTGCAGGAAATCCTGCATAAACAGCCATTTGCAGTATGGTTTCGGTTATTTCCTGTTGACTGCAGCCAACGTTCAGGGCGCCGTGCAAATGAACCTTCAGTTGCGGCTGACAATGACCCATCGCTGTCAGTGCTGCGACAGTAATCAGTTCCCGCGTTTTAAGATCCAGGCCGGGTCTTGAATAGATATCACCGAACGGAAATTCAATAACGTAACGGGCGAGGTCCGGGCAAATATCCTTTAAGGCTTCAATAACCTGATGACCCTGAGCGCCATCTATTTCGTTCAATTTAGCCAGACCCTTGTTAAAACGTTCACTCTGCATCGTCTGCTCCTGTCCTTGACGGACTATTTCCTGTCAGTGCTCATCTCCCGATGTACTTATCCGGGATTATTGATTTGATGTTGCTGGCAGGGCGTTTGTTAACTGGGTTAAAGGAAAGCCAGAGCAGTCTGAGGGTTAGAGCTCACTCTAAGTCAAGCGTTGTTACATCTGTTCTTCGTACCAGTGGATTTTCCCGGTCAGCGCTTTCAGGTGCTGCCGTTCTGCACGTATTCGTTGTTCCAGACGAACTCTGTGTTCTGTGAGAAGTGTCAGGCGTTGCGCCATGGTGGTATCACCTTCCTCTCTCAGGTGCGAATAATGCAGGATTTCCTTAATAGGCATACCTGTCTCTTTCAGGCGATTGATAAATTGTGCCCACTCGATATCGGCATCCCGGTAGTCACGATGACCTGCGTTGCTGCGCGCTATATTCGAAAGAAGACCGATTTTTTCGTAGTAACGAAGTGTGTGGGCGGACAGCCCGGTACGGTGTGAAAACTCAGTAATATTCATCATATTCTCCTTGCGGTTCGAATTGCTCTGACGGTTTGTCTGAGTGTCCGGAAGGTCCCTGATTTGTCTTAAAAATGTGATATCCGTGCAAAGTTATTTCTTCAGCCTTTGGCAGTCCGCGTTAAGTTGATTATCCTTAGCGAAACCCAGTCAGGAACCCGATATGTCACTGCCTATCGCATCGATTGTCAGTCAGCTTAATCAAGTTATTCTTGGTAAAGAAGTGCAAATAAAGCTGTCTTTAACCTGTTTGTTAGCCAGGGGGCACCTTCTTATTGAGGACTTGCCCGGAATGGGCAAAACAACGCTGTCACACGCACTGGCGGGAACCCTGGGCCTCAATTACAAACGCCTGCAGTTTACTTCCGATTTGTTGCCGGCTGATATTCTTGGGGTCAGTATCTTTGAACGCGATCCCGAATCTGACAGGGGCACATTCCGTTTTCACCCAGGCCCTGTTTTCAGTCAGGTGTTACTGGCGGACGAAATTAACCGGGCAACGCCTAAAGCACAAAGTGCGCTGCTGGAAGCCATGGAAGAAGGACAGGTAACAGTTGAAGGCGAAACCCGGCCCTTACCACAGCCATTTTTTGTTATCGCGACGCAAAACCCGGTTTCTCAGTCAGGTACTTTTCCGTTGCCTGAGTCGCAACTCGACCGTTTCCTGATGTGTATATCTCTCGGTTATCCGGATGAGCGTGCGGAAAGGGCATTGCTGGAAGGCGAAGACCGTCGTGCACTGGCTAATAATATTACGCCGGTGATTAATGAAAAACTGTTGGGCCAGTTACAGGGATTGGTCGGTAAAATTAAAGCCTCATCCAGTGTACTGGATTATCTGCAACGTATTATTGCCTTTACCCGTTACGAAGGTGGTTACCAGTATGGATTATCCCCACGTGGCGCTCAGGCGCTGTTGCGGGCGGCAAAAGCCTGGGCGCTGGTCGACGGAGAAGGTAAGCGTAATTATCTGTTGCCGGAAGACATTCAGGCGGTGTTGCCATCGGTTATCGATCACCGTTTAGCAGACGCCGCTGACGGCGGTGGTCACAGCGTTTCTCAGTCAGTGTTGTCTTCGGTACCGGTCCTGCTCTGATGTTCACCCGCCTTCGCGAAAATCCGTGGCTGAGAAAACGTCTGGATCGCTGGCTGGATAAACGTATTCCGCCGGCAACCGACGTTACACTTGGGCATAAATCGATTTTTATCATGCCAACAAAAGCGGGCTGGATGTATCTTGCGATGCTTGTGCTGCTGTTGGTGACGGCCATTAACTATCAGAACAGCCTGATCTATGGACTGGCTTTCTGGCTGTTTAGTATGGGGCTGGCTTCGATGGTATTTACCTATCGTAATCTGTCTGGCCTGGCACTGCAGTCCGGTCATGTTGATCCGATATTTGCCGGTGAAATTGCAGAGTTGCCACTGAGAAAATCGACGCAGAATAAACGGGTGCATGAGGCTCTGCATATTGGTTTTCCAGAGAATGTCAGTGTGATGGAGGATGCAGGCTTCGACGACAGCAGTGCGGTTCCTCTGAGTTTCCGTACCTGGCAGCGTGGATGGCTTAAGCCTGGGCGTCTGCGGGTAGAAAGCCAGTTTCCATTTGGTTTGTTTAACGCGTGGACCTGGGTTCAACTCGATTTTAAAGGTCTGGTCTACCCTGATCCTGAATATGTACCTTTTGTCTTTTCCACGGGCGATGTGCCGGATCAGATTGAGGGGGCGCCAGCACAGCAGTCCGGGCAGCAGGATTTTCATGGATTGCGCAGCTATCAGCCCGGTGATTCACTGAAAATTATTGCCTGGAAAAAAGTCGCTCAGGGTAAAGGGTTGGTCAGTAAAGAATTTGACCACGATGAAGGAGCCAGTTGTTGGCTTGATTGGGATGCGCTTGCCCCAGCTCATGCGGAGATCCGGTTGTCGCGACTTACCGGCTGGGTGCTTGAAGCTGAAAAAAGGCATTGGCGTTACGGTCTGAAAATTCCGGGAATTCAGATTTCACCAGACAATACTGAGAGTCACAGAGATAAGTGTCTGCGCGCTTTGGCTTTATTTAATCTGAATGACGAGGGGCAGGTGGGATGACGGAGCGGCAAATACCTCGCCAGGCAATCCTGTGGCTTCTTTTGGCTGAATTCTCAGCCGTTGCTCCTCATTGGGTCCACATGCCTCTGTGGTTGTGGGCAGTAGCAGGAGGGATTTTTATAACCCGCTGGGCAATTCATATCGGCAGGTTTTCGTATCCATCGGGATATATGAAAACACTCGCTGTTGTTGTTGCAGTCGTACTACTTTATCTGCAATTCGGATACGATTTCGCTCTGGAGAGTGCCAGTAGCTTTCTGATCAGCGCAAGCTTGCTTAAGCTGCTGGAAATGCGTTATCGCCGTGACGCTTATATTGTTGTTCTTCTAGGCTTTTTTGTTCTGGCTGTATCATTTTTATTTGAACAGGGCATCGTCGCAGGGATCAGTGGTATTTTTGCGTTGTGGTGTCTCACCAGTGCGTTGACCGCTATTCATTTTAATCCATCAGTATCTTCAGGTGCGGCATCTCATTCCCTGCGTGCCGGGCGCTACGCTGCAGGTGCCATACTGGTGTGTGTACCATTGATGCTGGTGCTGTATCTGTTATTCCCCCGAATGTCCCCGCTCTGGACTTTTAATCTTCACAGTGGTGAAAGCATTACCGGTTTGTCTGATGAAATATCGCCTGGGGATGTATCAAAGCTGGGGCAGTCAGATGAGCTCGCCTTCCGTGTGAGTTTCGACGATGGTCATTTACCGGATCGCTCGGCTTTATATTGGCGTGCGGTTGTTATGGATGAATACGATGGCCGCAAATGGAAACAGGCAAAAGGATTTGGTGGATACTTACGTTACGGTGATCCGGAATTATCGCGTCTGCGTCAGGGGCCTGTAACCCGCTATGAAATTATTCAGGAGCCAACACAGCGTCACTGGCTCTATGGCTTGAAAAATCCGGTTCCTGCACTGCAGGGTTCCGGAGTTACCGCAGACGGTGTTTTACGCTACCGCAAGCCTGTCTTTACCCGAATGCGCTATCCGGTCGAATCTTACCTTCAGGCTCAGCTGCCCAGCTGGGGTAATGCAGCCAAAGAACGTGAATTGAACATTCAACTGCCTGCTGATGGTAATCCCGAAGCCCGGCAGTTTGCACAGACACTTCGCCAGGAGCATCAACAGCCGCAGGCGTTTATTGATGCTGTGCTGAGTATGTTCCGTGATGAGGAATTTTTTTATACCCTGCGACCACCGCGGCTTGGCGATAACGATATTGATGAATTTCTGTTCGGAACTCGGAAAGGGTTCTGTGAGCACTACGCCGGTGCCTTTGTTTTTCTTGCCCGGTCGGCCGGCATTCCTTCCCGTCTGGTCGCGGGTTATCAGGGTGGTGAGTGGAACAGCGAAAATCGTTTTCTAACAGTTCGTCAATACGATGCTCATGCCTGGGCAGAAGTCTGGCTTGAAGGGCAGGGCTGGGTCAGGGTTGATCCGACATCGGCTGTTGCACCAGAGCGTATACGTTCCGGTCTGGAAGCTGCGGTCAGGGAAGAGGGGAGCTTTCTGGAAGAATCTGGCTTTTCGGCGCAGAAGTTTAAGGGCGTAAACTGGATTAATTCTCTGCGACTGCAAATAGACAGTATGAACTATTATTGGCAGCGCTGGGTGCTCTCTTATGATCAGGAGACACAGTCCGGAGTGCTCGACGGTCTGCTGGGATTTAACGACTACCGAAGTATTCTGCAGGTTTTAGCGGGCGTCGTCGTTACATTCTTTCTTGTCGCTACCGTTATTCTCTGGCTCAAAACCCGCTCTCCGCGACGTTCTCCTTTTATGCGTCAGTGGCTGGCGTTTACGGCTAAAGCGCAGTCTCAGGGGTTCAGCATGACGGGGGATGAAACACCGGCCATGTTGCTCGATAAAATAGCGGCCGGAAAACCTGCGTTAAAAGCACGTCTTAAATGGTTGGCCAACGAGATGAATCTGGCGTTGTATCGCGATGATCAGGAACCGGATAAAAAGGTGATCCGCGAGCTTGCTAAAGTACGTCGCCAGCTATGATTTCTGCTCTCTTCAGTGTTCTGGCTATTTGTTGATTGCCGGCCAGGGGCAGAAACAACCGCTGCCGGCGACGTTAACGAAAGGGCCGTAACCATCGCTGGCAAGGGAGCGGACAATGTTTGGAAAGAAGTCATCGTTGGTGACGGTGCAGAGTGCGCCAAAACCGTAAGCGCCAAAATAGCCAAGTTTCCCTTCAGCTGAATACAGTGCCAGCCCCGGGCTTGCCGGAATGTTTAAATCCTGTGGTGCGCGGATCGCCTGCAATCGTTCACCGTTCAACTCTCTGAAGCGCTGCAACTGCTGATCGCTGACCGTTGGTGCGGCCATAACCACCACACGCAGCTGCTCGCTGGTAAAACTGTGCACTAATAAATCGAAGTGTCGCTGACTCACCTGATTGCACAGGCAGTCAGGGTTCCAGAAATGCAGCAGTGTGACACTTCCGTTCTCACCCGGCAGGTTCGGATACAGTGCTTCCAGCAATGGTGCTGCCTGGCTGGCCTGCCAGAATCTGGAGTCATCGTCAGCGGTCAGAAAAGGGCGGATATTTTGCTGCTGAAACCACCACAATCCGGCCAGCGTCGCTGCCAGCCAGATAAAAATCAGAGCGGAAAGCAGGAAGGTTTTACCGTTACCGGTCATTTGGCTTGGGATCTGATGGGGTCTGGTCATCACTGGCTCCACTGAATTGCCCACATTATAACGGATGGGCAAATGGCTGCTATCGGCAACTGGCGGGGCTTTGTTTTACATCACTAAAGCAACGATAATAGCGGTGCCAGGCCGTCGCGTGTGTTTCCTTTATGCGCTATGACGATGGTTAACAATCGCTTATAAATTATCCACGGAGGCAGTCCGTTGCAGGACACCTTGTCTGCTCTGAGATTTCAGGGCCGCAGAGACAATTTTTACGCTCTGCTTGAGTCTGCAAAAGTACCGGTTCTGGTTGAATTCGGTGCCACTTGGTGTGCCCCGTGCAAAGCTCTGCAGCCTCTGCTGGATAACGCCCTGAGCGTTTACCCTGAGCGCGTTATGCTGATTACGGTGGACGCCGGTGCTGAGCCTGAACTGGCACAGGAGCAGGGTGTAAGTACTTTGCCGACCGTGCTTCTGTTTCGTGGTGGTAAGGTTGTCGACCGAATATACGGCGTTCTCTCACAGCAACAGTTAGGCGACTTTCTGCGTCGTCACTTAACGAATCATGAATCCCCTTTACTGGTAAAAGCGTCTGATGCTTTGCAATCGGGGCAGAGTGCGCAGGCACTGGTGCTCTGTCGTCAGGCTTATCAGACGTCGCCGGACAGGGTTGAGGCTTTGCTTCTGCTTGTCAGGGTATTGGCAGAGCGGGCAAAGGAAACCCGGGATGGGGCTTATATCTCAGAGGCCGAAGACGTTCTCAGCAGCAGCCCGGCGACGTTGCAGCGCCATCCCAAAGTTGCGCAGTGGCGAAGTCGTTTTTGGTTTCTGCGTGAATGTGCAGAGGAGGAATATCTGCCGTATCTCGAACTGATTACCCGAGGATCTTCACCTTACCTGCCGAACCGGCTGTTGCATGAGTTTATGGCAGCCACTGGAGAGCAACGCCAGGCTGCGCGCACACGGCTCGTGCAATTGCTGGATACGATGGAAGACCGCCAGCTGGCCAGCCGCTATCGCCGGGCTTTGTTTTCTAATTGATTTTATACCGTTATCTTTGCATGTAATGAAGTGTAACAGGGGTGACGATACAAAAACGTAACTCTATAGTTATCCGGCAATTTTAATCAGGCGTTAGACTTGTTTATTACCGGTTCTGCTACTTTCTCAACAGAACCCACCACTGCCGCAGCGCTTATGTCTGATGCCAAACACCAACTACCTGGTTCGCCATTCTCGTTTGCCGGTATTCAGCGCCGGCTGCGCAAGCTGATCAGCGACCCCGATCAATCCGACCAGGATATAGAGGATGTCGTCCGCCAGGATGCTTCCGTCTGGCGGATTCTGTTCGAAAACTCCAATGAAGGTGTTGTTATTCTCAATCGGGAAGGGCGGGTTATTGATGCTAATCCGGCGTTTGCCATCATGCTTGGTTACCCGCGCGAAGAGGTTTATCAGCTGCATGTGTGGGACTGGGAAGTCATTGCTGAGCAGCACGAAATTTTGCGTATGCTCGGCGATCTCAGACCCACTGGCGAGATTTTCGAAACCCGTCACCGGCGCAAGGACGGACGTGTTATCGATGTCGAGCTCAAAAATACATCGGTTTGGTACGACGGGGAAAAGCTGATTTTTTGCCTGTGCCGGGACATTACAGAGCGTAAAGAGACAGAGCGGCGGATGCAGCAACTGGTCAGTACGGATGCGCTGACAGGCCTGTTAAACCGGCGAGAATTCTCACGCCTTATGGAACATGAGCTCAGTGAAGGCGCACGTAATAACGCTGAGGTTTCGGTGTTGCTGCTCGATATTGACCATTTCAAATGCATCAATGACCGTTTTGGGCATCATGTCGGTGACGAAGTGCTGATCAAAGTGGCGAAGAGTCTGCGTATCACGGTACGGCGCAGTGACTGTATATCCCGCTGGGGGGGTGAAGAGTTTCTGATCCTGTTGCCATGCTGCGGTCTTGAAGACGCAGTGCAGATGGCTGAAAAACTGAGATTGAGCATCAGTCACATCCAATTGCCTGACGGCCATTCTGTGAGTGCGAGCGTAGGTGCGGCCGGATGGTTGGTGGGTGAAACCTCGATGGAATTCATCAAAAGGGCGGATGCCGCCATGTATCAGGCGAAGGCCAATGGCCGGGACCGGGTTTCGTGGACCTCAGTCTGATTTATACCGTTATCTATTTTAGCGTTTAATACTCTCTGTTCTGTTACGCTGACTTCACTAATTCGCTGCATTTTGCATAATCGTGGAACATTCACCGTGGACAGAGATTATGCAAACACGTCGTCTTGGCCAGAACGGCCCGGAAGTTACTGAGCTGTGCCTGGGAACCATGACCTGGGGCCAACAGAACACCGAAGCCGAAGCTCACGATCAACTCGATTATGCCCTCGGTCGCGGCATTAATTTCATTGATACCGCCGAAATGTATCCGGTGCCGCCTAAGGCAGAAACTCAGGGATTGACTGAACAATACATTGGCAGCTGGATTAAAAAGCGCGGCGGGCGCGAAGATTTTATTCTGGCCACCAAAGTGGCCGGTCCTAACCGTGGTATGGAATACATCCGTCAGGGGCCGGATTTCACCTCAGCGCACATAGAGCAGGCAATTGACAGCAGCCTGCAGCGTCTGCAGACCGACTATGTCGATCTGTATCAACTGCACTGGCCTTCGCGTCATACCAACTATTTCGGTCAGCTTGGCTACCGCCATGTTGACGACTCCGGCGTACCGTTTGAAGAAACCATTGGCATACTGGTGAAGCTGATGGAGCAGGGCAAGATCCGCCATTACGGTCTGTCCAATGAGTCACCATGGGGCACCATGAAAATTCTGCAGGTGTGTGAAAAGAATGGCTGGCCGAAGCCGGTCAGTATTCAGAACCCTTACAATCTGCTGAACCGCAGCTACGAAGTCGGTATGTCTGAGGTATCACACCGTGAAGGTATCGGACTGTTGGCGTATTCGCCGATGGCGTTTGGCGTGCTGAGCGGAAAATTCCTCAACGGACAGAAGCCGGAAGGTGCCAGGGTGACGCTGTTCCCGCGCTTTACCCGCTATTCTCAGCCTCATGTTGATGAAGTTGTTGCCAAATATGTGCAGATTGCCGAACAGGCAGGGCTTACGCCGGCGGCAATGTCACTGATGTTTGTGACGCAGCAACCATTTGTTACGTCCAATATTATAGGTGCGACCAGTATCCAACAGCTGGAAGAAAACATTAATACTGCCGGACAGCGCCTGAGTGCTGAGGTTCTGGAGGCACTGGACGCTGTGCATCTGGTTCACTCCAATCCCTGTCCCTGATCGGGCTACCGCAGCCGGTTTGCATCAGTGTCCTCTCACTCAGCTGGAGCGGACACTGCGGCCATTTCTGGACTTGGCTTAGCGGGCAGGTATGATGACGCCATTAATCAGTTAATGGCGGAGCCTTATGAAAGCCCTGATGACCAAAGTATTCTGGCCCATCCTAAGTCTGTTTGAATCGAACTCCGATTCTTCAACGTACAAACCTTCACACCGCACCATTCTTATGGTCGTTGGAATCCTGTTTGTGTGTTTAAGTGTGGTTTCTGGCTGGACTATGTCGGCAACCGGGCAGATCGCAGCACTGCTGCCAATTGGTATCTTCTTTATGGTTGGTCTGGTGGCCCTGATCGTCGGCTGGTTGGGCACAGATGGTGCGGTGGCCAAAATCTGGGGTAATCGCTGATTATCCGTGCTTCAGCTGTGTGGCATTGTTTTCATTAACGGACATCAATGCCATCGGATTCTTTTGGCTTGTCTTTCGGCTTGTTTTTTAGGTTGTCTTTCGGCTTGTTTTTTAGGTTGTCTTTCAGCCAGCTGACGGCGGATCGTCCGGCATGTCTGCCGGTTGCGAAACAGGCGGTTAATAAATAGCCGCCTGTCGGCGCATCCCAATCTAACATCTCTCCTGCAACAAAGATCCCGGGCAGCGCTTTCAGCATCAGTCCCGAATCCAGCTCAGAAAACTGAATGCCACCGGCGCTACTGATGGCCTCATCTACCGGTCTGGTTGCCTTAACCAAAGGCATTGGCATGGCCTTTAATGCCGAGGCAACGGCGCTTGCGTCGTCACGGTTCAGCGACGGGCAACATTCCTGCAACAAGGCATTGGTGATTGTCGGCAGGCGGAATTTTTTGCGCAGCACATTAGCAAAGCTCATCCCTTTTCTTGGCTCGCGCAACTTTTTCTCAACCTGCTGCAAATCCGTGTTGGGCAGCCAGTCGAGCGTCAGCCGGGCATTCTGTGGGTCGTGATTCAGGCATTCGCGCAGGGGATTGCTCAGGGCGTACACCAGACTGCCCTCCACGCCATAGGCGGAGATAATAAATTCACCGGTGCGCTGCTCGCGGTTTCCATGGCTGTCGCTGACACTCAGGGCAACCTGTTTGAGTGGCGTGCCGGCAAACTTCTGCTGCATAAATTCACTCCACTCCATCTCAAAGCCGCAGTTGCTGGCCTGCAATGGCGTGACCGCGATAGCAGCGGCAGACAGGGGAGATACCCAGCTGCCATCGCTGCCCAGTTTCGGCCAGCTGGCACCGCCGAGGGCGAGCACAACGCAGTCGAAGTGACGCTGAATCTTGCCGTCCGGCGTGGTGAATTCCCAGATCAGCTGCTCGCTTTCCCTGGCCCAGTCAGTCCAGCGGTGACGGGTGTGAATCACAACGCCCTGATCACGCAGGCGCTTCAGCCAGCTGCGCAGCAGCGGCGCAGCTTTCATGTCTTTGGGAAAAACCCGGCCTGAGGTGCCAACAAAGGTTTCAATGCCGAGCCCGTGGATCCAGGCGCGCAGATCATCTGGTTTCAACGCGTCCAGTGCAGGGCGCAGATGACTTTCTGCGCTACGATAGCGTTTTACGAACTGAAGGTAGTCTTCTGAGTGGGTGATGTTCATACCACCGATTCCAGCCAGCAGAAATTTACGCGCCACGCTTGGCATGGCATCGAATACCTCAACGTTTAACCCGGCCTGAGCAAATTGCTCCGCCGCCATAAGGCCGGCGGGGCCTGCGCCAATGACCGCTATGCGTTTATCGCTGCTGGATGGGGTGTAAGAATCTGTCATAGGTATTTGGACGCCTGTAGCTGCAGAGCGTGAACGCCGACTTTTTTCAGCCTGTAGGTCAGCAGCAGTGCGGCGGAGGTCAGACCGATCACCAGTCCGGTCCAGAAGCCTTCGGCACCGGCCGGTGTTGGCTGTTTAAAGGCCAGCCAGTAGCCAAGTCCCAGTCCCACCAGCCAGTAAGTAATAAAGGTAATCAGCATGACGGCCAGGGTGTCGTGGTAGCCGCGCAGGGCACCGGCAGCGGCAACCTGAGTGGCATCCGACAGCTGAAATACCGCAGCATACATCATCAGCAGTGTGGCGATGGTCACCACCGCTGGATCAGGCGTGTACAGTGCCGTCAGATAGCGCGAGAACAACACCATAATGGTGGCGCTGAGTACGGCAAAAGCCAGTGTCAGGGCGATGCCAAGCCATGCCGTGGCGTAGGCAAGGTCAGGACGATCACTGCCTAACCAGTGGCTGACGCGTACGCTGAGTGCCATACCAATGCTGAGTGGCACCATAAAGGTTACTGATGTCAGATTCAGGGCAATCTGATGAGCAGCGACGGTGGCCGGGCCCAGATCGGTCAGAAACAGAGCGATAGCTGTAAAGAGTGTCACTTCAAAGAAAATGGCGATACCAATGGGAATGCCAATGCGCAGAATGCGGCGGATAAACCCGAAATCGGGTTTGTGCAGACGCTGCCAAAGATGAAAGTCAGTTGGCAGGCGGCGTTTCGCGGTATTCATGGCCATGGCCACCGCCATACCGGCAAATACCAGACTGGAGCCAATACCGCAGCCGATGCCGCCGAGTGCCGGCAGACCAAACCAGCCGTATACAAACAGCGCGTTGAGCGGCACGTTCATAAGCAGGCCGGCGAGCATGATTCTTGTCACCTGCGAGGCGTCATCCTGAGCTTCGGCATAGTAACGGAAAGCGAGGAATATCCCGGCTGCCGGCATACCAACGGCAATCGCCCGGGTGTAACCGGCGGCTATCTCTGCGGTTTTTACATCCTCGACGATGCCTGGCAGCAGGGAAGACATAAACCAGAGAGCCACCCCGGCGCAGACCCCGAGGGCAATGCCAGTCCACAGTGCAGCGGCCATCAGCTGGGGCAGTTCCTGCTGCTGGCGTGCGGCTTTGATCTTGGCAGTCATTGGCGCCAGCGCGACTAACACGCCGGCGACAAACAGCCAGACCGGCATCCACAGGCTGGTACCAATGGCCACGGCCGCCAGATCACGGGTACTGACATAGCCGGACATCAGAGTGTCGATGGTGCTCATGCCTACCTGGGCCAGTTGGGTTGCCAGGATAGGGGCAATCAGCTTCAGCAGTGCGCGCGCTTCTTGAGCTTTGAAGTTCATCAGAGTAGTGTCCGTGCCTGGTCTGAATCAGAGCAGGTACGCCGCAGATGCGCGGCAGGCCGTGGGTTTAAAAAACAGCGGATTGTGCCTGTTAGCTGACCATCAGGCCAGCTTTTATTTGAGTATTACCGACCTTTGACTATGACCGCCGAACTTCGTACTGACGACCTTATTCACTTATTTAACCGCCTGTTTCTGCCAAGCGAAAATACCTGCCTGGTCGCGGGTGATGATGAGCCCATCTATCTGCCAGCGGATAACGAACATCCGCATCATCGCCTGATCTTTGCCCATGGCTTTTATGAATCGGCGTTGCACGAGATCAGTCACTGGTGCATCGCCGGTAAAGAGCGCCGGCTGCTGACCGATTTTGGTTACTGGTATGAGCCTGACGGGCGCAGTGCGGATCAGCAGCGGGCGTTTGAGCAGGTCGAAGTTAAGCCGCAGGCGGTTGAGTGGCTGTTGTCGGTGGCCTGCGGGCGTCGGTTTTACGTCAGCACGGATAATCTCAACGGCGAACCTGAGGCAGTCGCTGCTGGTTTGCAGCGCTTCCGCATTAATGTGGCGGCACAGGCGGCGGTTTATCTGCGTGATGGTCTGCCACAACGGGCAGAAGTATTAAAAAATGCCCTGTTGGATTATTATCACCGACATAAAGAATTTAACGCGTATGAGTTCGCGTCTGAAAAGATCTAAACGGAGTCTCGTTTGTTTAAGAAGTTCATAAAGGCGGTTGGCGGGAAAGGGTCCCAGCCAGCGCCGGCAGGTGGCAATGCCACAGCCGATAAAGGGGGCGCCAGCCGTAGTGGCAAGCCAGCCAGAAGCCCGAAAAATTCAGCCAGTACTGCCCCGAATACCCATAAAAATCCGCACGTGTCGCATGACAAGTCGGATCGTTCCCGCTCCCGTAAGAAGTCAGCTGCAGCACCGGTTGCTGAGGAAAGTTGGTCTCTGAGTGACTTTAAAGTGCCGGAAGAAGCGGGCAAAACCCGTTTTCATGACCTTGGCCTGCCGGATTCCGTGATGCGCGGCATTCATAAGCTGGGCTTCAGTTACTGTACGCCGATTCAGGCTGAGTCATTACCTGCTGCTTTGCGCGGCCGTGACACCATTGGTCAGGCGCAGACCGGTACGGGTAAATCCGCGGCATTTCTGCTGACCATCCTTAATCGTCTGCTGACGGATGTTCCGGAAGAACGTTTCGCTTCAGAGCCGCGCGCTCTGGTCGTGGCACCGACCCGCGAGCTGGCACTGCAGATTGGTAAGGACGCAGAAGGTCTGGCACGCTACACCGGCCTGAATATCGTCACCATCGTTGGCGGTATGGATTATGAAAAGCAGAAGAAACAGCTGCGCAATCATGTGGTTGATATTCTGGTGGCAACACCGGGTCGTCTGATCGACTTTATGCGCAGTGAAGACGTGTTTCTGGATCAGGTCGACGTGCTGGTTCTGGACGAAGCGGACCGTATGCTGGACATGGGTTTTATTCCTGACGTGCGTCGTATCGTGCGCGCTACGCCACCCAAAGGTGATCGCCAGACACTGCTGTTCTCGGCAACCTTCAACTATGACGTCCGTATTCTGATTGATCAGTGGACGGATGATCCGTTGCAGGTGGTGATTGAACCGGAACAGGTTGCCACCGACCGTGTAGAGCAGCGCTGCTACCTGATTGCAGACAGTGATAAATACGATCTGCTGAAGAAAGTACTCGATGATGAACAGCCAGAACGCTGTATCGTTTTCGCCAACCGTCGCGATCTGACCCGTAACCTGTGCGATAAGCTTAATAAACAGGGCCATAAAGCGGTGCTGTTGTCCGGTGAGGTAAGCCAGGATAAGCGTATTAAAACGCTGGAAAAATTCCGTGAAGGTAAAGTGAATGTGATGGTCGCCACCGACGTTGCCGGTCGTGGTATTCACGTTGATGGCGTGAGCCACGTGATTAACTACACCTTGCCGGAAGACCCGGAAGATTACGTTCACCGTATCGGTCGAACCGGACGTGCCGGAGCAAAAGGCGTTTCTATCAGCTTTATTTCTGAAGATGACGCCTTCGTATTGCCAGACCTGGAAAAATATCTGGGTATGAAGCTGCCACTGACTCAGCCCTGAGTCAGTCGTTTTGGAAAGCCTATGAACTGCAACCGCTGCAAATTGCTGCTGCTTTTCACAGGCTTCCGGGTTTTTTTTCGATTGCTATTTCAATTGCTGTTGCCTCTTCTGTTGCTGGCCCGGTCGGTAGTAGATGTTCAGGCTGACGATTCCTTTCCTCAACCAATCCCTGCTAATCCTCTGCAAACAGACTCTGCTGATGAGGTCACGGCACAATGGGCCGAACAGTATCTGCAGCGTACGCAGTCAATATTGCTTGATGGCAGTGGCAGTGATCATGTTATGTCATTCTACTATTTCGGCAAGGCTTCTGGTCAGGCAGCGGAGCGTTATACCCTGATTGGTCTTGAACGCGTGCGCGGTGCCGAGTACCGCCAATTTTTTACTCTGCTGGTATTTCGCGATCAAACATTGCTGGGTTATTACCGGAATGTGCCGTCGTTTCCGTCTGCAGTAAATGAGGATGGGAGGGTCAGGTTTCCGCGCGGGGTTGATGCTGTCTTGCAGGCAACGCTGAGCGCCTGGAATATCACTCAGATTCACATAGAGCAGGAAGCTTTGTGTCAGACTGTTGGCCGGGCGTCAGAAAGCGCAGAGCCGCAGCGGATATGCGTCAGCTGGACGCCAGCCAGTTCTTAACAATCGCGTTGATTAACCATTCCGGGTCGTCCAGCGGCAGGTCATGGCCTGTGCTGTTGTGGCGTTCAATTGGTACCTGCCAGCGTTGTGCAATTTTTTCTGTGCAGCGTGGGGAGACCAGTCTGTCCTGCATGCTGACGTAGCACCATGTTGGCGTCACCGGTGGCTGCAGCGGTCCGCGATAGCCGGATGCTGACAGAATCTGTATCAGCATATTGCGCAGGCTGAGTGGGTGGGTATCGGAATACTGCTGCCAGACCGGCGCCAGTTGCGAGCTGTCTTTGCGGTTGCTGGTCCAGTAAAGGATGGGTTTCTCCAGACCTCGGCCAGACGCCAGATTGGCCACCAGACTGGCAAAGGCCGGTAAACGCATGCGCTGCCAGGGTAGGGAAAGGTTGCTGAAGCTGGTGTTGATCAGATGCAGGGCTTTGACTTCCTGCGGATAAACCCGCGCCCATTCGCTGGCAATCATGGCGCCCATGGAAATGGCGCCGATGGTGACAGGTTTTCCCTGAGTTGCAGGCAGTACCTGTTGGCGGATATCTTCCATCATTGCCCGGATACCGCGGGGCGTCAGTTCCTGCCAGCGTTCGCCATTACCGGCAAGTTCCGGTGTCAGCAGCTCAATCGCTGGCTGATGGCGCTGCAGTGCATGCTCCAGCTGCCCGGGAAACTCCCCCCAGTGAAAACGGCTGCGGATCAGTCCCCGGATCAGTATCCATTGTTCAGGGTTGCCAGGCATCATGAGCATCTACCGGTTATGGCAGTGGATCACCACAGGTTGAAGTAACGGTGCACGGCAAATTGAATAATGGTGCCGGCGTCATAGTTACCTTTCAGATTGGTCTTGTTCAGCGTCATGCGGAAGTCCCAGGGGCCGTAACTGTGGTTGGCGCCAATGCGGAACTGCCAGTAATCATCACGCTTGGTATCTTCAAAGAAATTGTAGTCTTCATCATCTACTTCCAGCCAGCGGTGCTGGGCGGTGTAAAAGTCAAAAGACAGGCTGTTTAACTGCCAGGTGTAGCCCAGTTCCAGCGTGCGGAAACCAAACTGGCTGCCAATATAGTTGCCGGTTTCCCGCCAGCCGATGGTTACCGCATCGTTAATCAGCAGGCGCAGTCCACCCTCGGTGTAGGACTCGCCGTCAATGTCAGCGTCGCCCTGATACAGATAGCGGGTAGCAAACAGATCAAAGGCCAGGTAGTCGCCCATTGGCTGATAGAAGCCGGCAAAAAGGCTGTGTTCATAGGTGACGTGATCGTCATCGCGTTCCATGCCCGACGATGCAATACCGCCATACAGGCCGGTGTCGTCGGTCAGGGTCAGGCCTGCCTGTAAAGCAGGGTTGCCTGCGGTCTGGCTGATGCCGTCACGGATGTATTCGGAAGTGACCCCAATATTGGCGTTCAGATCGGCGTGGGCATTCAGAGCTGCGCACAGTGCAGCGAAGGAGGTCAGGCGCGACAGCGCACGAAGGGATAACACCATGATATCTACTTGCTTTCCGTTGTAACTGTTCGGTTTCGGGGCGCTATCATACGATGTTTCGGCCCGGCTGTGGTGGCTTTGGCTGTTACAGGCGAAAAAAGTTTTATTTTTCTGCCTGATACCAGCGCTCCAATGCAGCCTGTTCCCGGTGAAACTTGTCGCTGACCGTGGCTGGTGCCCAAACCGGCATGCTGCGGACTGCCGACATCAGAAACTCAATCAGGGTGAAATGCCGGCGCAGTATGCGCCGGTGGCGGTGCGGCAGAATAGGGTTGAACAGGCTGTGATAGCGCAGCAGATGGCGTGGATTTTTCTTTACCCACAACCAGGAACCCATCTCCAGCGTCAGTGGCAGATACAGTCCGTCCGGCTGATGGTGCATGTAATCGTCGTAGATGTAGTCCCACAGGTCGCCATGGGTTGTGTAACTGTGCGCCTGAGGCTCAAACAGATAAACATCATGGGATGGGTAGGTGGTTTCAAACAGCTCGGTCAGAGCATGTGCTTCCGCTATGGCCGGCCAGGGCTTGACGCTTTTGGCATAGGGAAACCAGATGCGGTCTTTGTAGCCAAAACCTGAGTGGCAATCGAGGCTGATGCAATGTTGCTGACCGGAAAGTGCGGCCAGCATGGTGTCCACCAGGGCCTGGCTTTCTGGCTCCATCGGATCGTGCCGGCGTCCGCGAAACCAGGGTAAATGGCGGCTGATGCGCTGGCCTGCCACCAGCAGCGGAGGACGGCCTTCCGCATCCACAGGCGCATTGCGCATCAGATCGACACCGTTGGGGTTGGCGCGGCTGTTGCGCCACATGCCACCGGGATTGACGATGGGGACGATGAGCAGGCGGATTTCCTTCAGCATTTCTGTGGCGACCGGATCCCATTCCAGGCGTTTCAGCAGCGTGCTGAGAAATGACAGTATGACCTGAGTACCGATGCGTTCGATACCGTGAACACCGCCGATCAGGGCCAGTGTTGGTACCTGCGGTGCGCTGGAGCCCATTTCCAGAACGTAAAACGGCAACTGAATATTGTTCTGCTCAATGTGCAGCGGAACAGAGACGCGCAGGTGCTTTTGCCCCAGTTCCAGCAGGTTTTCCAGCTCAATCAGTTCCGGCAGGGCTTTTTTAATTGGGTATGTCCGTTGAATCAAAGGGATCAGGTCCTTATTCTGCTCAGCCCAGTTAACACGATCTGAGTAACAGTTTAATGAAATCTTCGCTCCCATTGCCGGATGATATGCCGACCCGCTACCGCAGCTGGCATTGGGTAAAAACGCTCTGGCCTTATCTGATGGAATACCGTGGCCGGGTTCTGCTGGCATTACTCTGTCTGGTTGCAGCAAAAGTCGCCAGTGTGTCGATGCCGTTTCTGCTCAAATATCAGGTCGATCATCTGAGTATGGACGACAATTCTGCCATTGGCTCTGCCAGCGCAGGGCACGCCGATGACTGGTGGCTGTGGTTTCCGCTTGGCTTGTTGCTGGCCTATGGCGCGGTGCGCTTTATTAACGTGCTGGCCGGCGAGTTACGGGATCTGTTCTTTGGCCGGGTTACCGAGCGGGCGATGCGGCGCATGTCTCTGCGGGTGTTTGAGCATCTGCATGCGCTCAGTCTGGCTTTTCATCTGGACCGGCAGACCGGGGCTTTACAGCGCGATATAGAACGCGGGACACAGGGCATCAGCTTTCTGATGCGTTTCCTGATATTTAATATTATCCCGACCTTTCTTGAACTGTTTTTTGTGATCGGCCTGCTGTTGGTTAATTACCCACCGGTGTTCGCCATTATCACGGCCGTGGCTGTGGTTGCGTATGTGGCTTGGTCGGTGCGCCTGACCGAGTGGCGGACTCAGTATGTGCGCCAGGCCAATAAAATGGATTCCTCTACCCACGCGCGGGCGCTGGACAGTCTGCTCAATTATGAAACCGTTAAATATTTTAATGCTGAGCAGCGTGAAGCCCGGGCCTATGATAAATCGCTGGCTGGCTGGGAACAGGCCAGACGTCAGAACCGCTTTTCGCTGTTCGGACTGAATTCCGGTCAGGCGTTTATTATCAGTCTGGCCATGGCGCTGATGCTGATGTTCGCCGCGTATTATGTGATTACCGGCGAAATGACCATCGGTGACTTCACTTTGGTGAACGCGTTTATGTTTCAGTTGTTTTTACCGCTTAACTTTCTTGGCTTTGTTTACCGGGAAATCAAAGCCTCTATGGCCAATATCGAGCGTATGTTTGAATTGCTTGATGAAAAACCCGGCGTTGACGACAGCGGTAAAAGAGAGCTGACCGTCCCCCGTGGCAAGGTCGAAATAGAGCAGCTGGAATTTTTTTATCAGCCCGAGAGGCCAATTATCCGCGGCCTGAATCTGCTGCTGGAGCCGGGCAGGACGCTGGCAGTGGTTGGTGCCAGTGGTGCCGGTAAATCCACGTTAACCAAGTTGCTGTTCCGCTTTTACGATCCACAGAACGGCGCAATCCGCATTGACGGGCAGGATATCCGTGATGTGTCGCAGGCGTCGTTGCGCAGCGCGCTGGGCATCGTTCCGCAGGATGCTGTGTTGTTTAACGATACGCTGAAAAACAATCTGCTCTATGCCCGTGAAGACGCCAGCGACGAAGAAGTCGCAGCGGTTGTCAGAATGGCACATCTGCAGGGGCTGATTGATCAGTGTCCGGATGGTTTGAATACCGTGGTTGGCGAGCGTGGACTGAAGTTGTCCGGCGGCGAAAAACAGCGCATCGCCATTGCCCGTATGCTGCTTAAAAGGCCGGCGATCATGGTGTTCGACGAGGCGACGTCTTCGCTGGATTCACGCACGGAAAAAGGCATTATGGAAGCCATTCATGAAGTATCCGCAGGGCATACAACCTTGATTATTGCGCACCGCCTGTCGACGGTGGTCAATGCCGACAGCATAGCCGTGCTCGATCAGGGACAGCTGGCGGAGCAGGGAACCCATGAGGAGCTGCTGGCAAAACAAGGGCTCTATGCGCAGCTCTGGTCTGCACAGCAGCGGGCAGACGTCAGTACAGCGGATAGCGAAGAGGAAAGTATCTGATGCAGTTGCTGATCATTGATGCCATGAATCTGATCCGTCGTATTTATGCCGCGGCTGAGGAGTCTGAACTGGCGCTGGATGCCACCCGCAGCCATTGTCTGAGTGTGATTGTGCGCAATGCCGAACAACTGCAGGCGACTCACGTGGCGGTGGTGTTTGAGCAGAAATGTGTGACCTGGCGCCACGAAGTCTGGCCGGACTATAAGCTCGGGCGCCCGCCAATGCCGCAGGCACTTGAGCAAGGGCTGGCTGAAATCCGTCAGTCATTTCAGCAGGCAGGCATCAGCTGTATCGAACTGGCTGGCTGGGAAGGCGATGATGTGGTGGCAACGCTGGCGGCAAAAGCCGCTTTTGCGGGCCTGAAGGTTACTGTACTTTCCACCGATAAGGGCTTCTGCCAGCTGGTGAACAGCCGCCTTACGGTACGCAATCACTTTGATCGCTACACCTGGGATGAACTGATGGTTGAGCAGAAATTCGGTCTGCTGCCGCAGCAGTTGCCGGATTTCTGGGCGCTGACCGGAGATACCACGAATCATTTACCCGGTGTGGCGGGTATCGGTCCGAAAACGGCCGGCCAGCTGTTGGATGAGCACCGCAGTCTGGATCTGATTCTTGCTGCCCATGAGCAGTGCGATACCCGCGTGCGTAATGCTCTGGCGCAGCACTGGCCGCAGGCTTTGCTGACCCGGGCGCTGGCTACATTGCGGACAGATGTACCATTAGGCTTCAATCTCCACGATCTGCGCTGGCAGCCACCGGGCCCATAGCTTAAAATCCCCGCCTTTTTCCGGGAGTCTGTCTGTGTCAGTCGATATTAAAGTCCGTGGTTATCATCTGGATATCTATCATCACGTGAATAACGGACGCTATCTGGAGTTTCTGGAAGAAGGGCGCTGGGATTACTTTGAGCACTATCAGTTCTTTAAGCTGTTTGAATCAAGGAATCTGGCCTTCGTTGTCGCTAATATCAACATCAGCTACCGTCGCCCGGCCTATGCCGGTGAAGTGATCCGCGTCATCACCCGCATGAGTAAAATCGGTAATAAAAGCGCTCAGGCCATTCAGGAAGTGCGTTTGTTGGTGGACGGCGAGCCTGCGGATCTGATTGCGGACGCCATCGTTACTTTCTGTCTGATGGACGGTGATACACAGAAGTCAGTAGCGATTGAAGGTGAGCTGCGTGCAGTGCTTGAACATATGATTGAGGAAGGAAAATGAGTGTCGACGCCGTATTGGCAGAGATTAACGGGTTTCTCGGCTGTGAAACACCGGATGCCTGGATTGAAGTGGCGCTGAAAAATCAGGAAACCCTGCTGATTGACCACGCCAATTGTGAAAAGAAAGCCGCCACAACAGCCATGAATCTGCTGTATAAGCATATCGACCGTGAAGATCTGCTGAAGAAAATGAGTCAGCTGGCGCGTGAAGAACTGCTGCATTTTGAGCAGGTCGTGAACATTATGAAAGAGCGTGGTATTGGCTATCGCCATGTGTCTTCTTCCCGCTATGCTGCTGGTCTGCGTGATGCAGTGCGTAAAGGCGGTGTTGATGAACTGATCGATGTGCTGATTGTTGGTGCCTTTATTGAGGCGCGATCCTGTGAACGCTTTGCCAAACTGGCGCCGTTTCTGGACGATAAACTGGCAAAATTCTACCGTTCACTGCTGAAATCCGAAGGTCGTCACTATCAGGATTACCTTGGACTGGCGGCTCAGTATGCGGATTATGATATTGCCCCACGGGTTGCGGAGTTCTGCCGCCTGGAGCAGGAGCTGATTGAATCCGTCGATGATACCTTCCGTTTTCACAGTGGTGTGCCGGCAGCGGCCTGAAGCGGAAACACGGGCGGGGGCCAGATTAACTGGCCCTTTGCTTATCAGCTGTCCTGACTGGCGCGAATAATCTTCACGCACACATCACAGATATTCCGATATTCCGCTTCAGTTATCACTCCGGCTTCCAGGTCCCTGCGGGCCTGAGACATCTGTCCTTCAGCATCTTTTAAATCGGTATAGCGGCGGTTTGCTTCGAGGGCGGTGAGGGTTTTTGCTGAAGTCATAATCTCTTCCTTTTATCTTTCAATATGTGGCCATCCGGGCGCGCGCTTCACAGCGTTCACTTCCTTATTAATATTCAAGTTCACTTTGATAGAAATATAGTTCACAGTGAAACATCTGGCGCAAATTATTCACTTGCGTCGCTGACGATATCTACAATTACAAAAAGAAGAATCCGACAGTCATGCAGGTTTCACATCAGACAGAAGAATTAACTGAATGGTACGACGGCCCAGCGGCGGACATTCGTGGCTGGTATTATCCGGGTGATGAAGCTCGCCCGGTATTGCATTTTCTCCATGGCAACGGCTTCTGTGCCAGAACGCTCTGGCCATTGGCGCGGCGCTTGAGTGACGGCGGATCTGTTCTGCTTACCGATTTGCCCGGCCACGGCGGTTCTGCGCAACCGGCCCATCGCATGCCGGACTGGGTGGCTATGGCAGAACGGGTTGGTGATGCGCTGGAAACGCGCACGGGCAATCAGCCAGTGATCGGAATCGGACATTCCATGGGGGGCGTTATAACTCTGTTGCTGGCCGCACGCCGTCCTCATCTGTTTCAGCGCATTATTCTCCTCGATCCCGTGCTTTTCTCTCCGGAGGTTGTTTTCTATCAGCGATTGGCACGAAAGTCAGGCTTATGGAAGCGTTCTCGGCTGGTTAAAGCCGTCAGTAACCGCAGGCGGCAGTGGGGCGGTACGGGTGAAATGTGGAAGGCTCTGAAAGGTAAATCGCTTTACCGCAACTGGAGCGATGAAGCATTTGAAAATTTTGTGCGTGGCGGCACAAATAAAGGGCCTGATGGCATTTCGCTGGCCTGCAGCCCCCTCTGGGAAGCGTCCATCTTCGGGTCTTATCCAAGAGGCTTGTGGCAGGCCGTGCATCAGATCAGTGTGCGTACGGATATTCTGGTTGCTTCCGACAGTTATGGATTTATCGCCCGGTCTGCCCGTAAGGCATCCGCCGCAAACGCAAACATACACTGGCAAAATTTTGAAGGCGGTCACTGTTTTCCGATGGAGCAAGCGGACAAAACGGCTGATGTGCTGGCACAAATGTTGAGTGCGTAATATAAAGAATGTGCTCGCAAGCCGCTTAAAAATTGAAGTATGGCGCGGTTTTGCCGATAAAAGGGCAGGCTGACCGGGCAGGGGATAAAAACCTTTGTCAAATAAATTCGGGTAGGCTATTGTGAGTTTTCCTTTCAGTAAGCATATAGAGAATAACGAGTAGGATCTATGAGCATGGAGATTCAGGCAGCACTGGATGTTGCCGATGAAACTGATTCATTTCTTCAGATTACGGATGTTATTTACGGTAAAGAAGCAGACGATGGCTACGACTCGCTGTCGGACGCAGAAAAAACCGTATTTTGTATCGACGGATTGTTGCGTGAAATGGAGAACGGAGGGTTTGTGCAGTTTATGCATCATGATGTTGGCGCCCTCGCGGAAGATACTCTTGAGGCTCTGGAACGCATTAAAGCTAAGAATACTTATGCTTTACTTGACCAGTTGATCAATTTTTTCGAAGACCGTAAAGTACCTGCTGATGAAGACGAGCGTATTGAGCTGTTTGATCAGATAGAGAGTGATTACGCCGACGAAATTGCTGAGCTGGACGACAGATTCTACGATGTTGGCGAAAACCTGGTCGAAATGACCCTGGGCTTCGTCGCCCGTAACATCAAAGAATTCAGATAAAAAAGCCGGCGTTCGCCGGTTTTTTCAAAAAAGATTCCTGTAATTGGCTGATATTGTGCGGGCATCAGTGTAATGGCTGATTTATTGATCGTACTATCAGTGTAAAGTAGTCTGCGGCTGGCTGGTGCAGCGGAGACATTCTGTTATTATCGACCAAGGTAGTACGGCAGTTTCTGTTTCGCCGTCGCCTCACGATAACAACAATTACAGGAATTCTCCCATGATCCGCACTTTTATGACGCTTGTGGCAGCGGCAGCCGTTTCGGTTGTTGTGCATGCTAAAGAAATCAACGATATTGATGTCGATGATGTTTTCGAGGTTGGTGACCAGCAGCTTGTCCTCAACGGTGCTGGCGCCCGCTCGAAGTTTTTTCTCGATGTTTATGTTGCTGCTTTGTATCTGAAAAATAATCAGACAGATGCGCAGCAGATTGTGGATGCGGATGAACCGATGGCGATACGCCTGTATATAACATCGGATCTGATTACCAGTAAGCGGATGGCAGATTCCACCCGCGATGGTTTTATCCGCTCTACGGACGGAGATATTGCTCCGATTGAAAAAGATATAGAAGAGTTGATCAAAGCATTCCGCTCAGAAATAGAAGAGGGGGATGTGTTCGATCTTGTGTATACGCCAGGTAGTGGTGTCGCGGTTTATAAAGATGGTGATCTTGAGTCTTCCGTACCTGGTTTTGATTTTAAAAAGGCACTGTTTGGCATCTGGCTGTCTGAAAATCCGATTCAGAAGTCACTGAAAAAGGCGTTGGTTAATAGCTGACTATTGGTTAACAGCTTACTATCGGCTAACGTTAATCTGAGGGCAGGCTCTGAATGCAGAGTCTGCCTGACGGAAATCACAGGGGTGATCAGGATTTTTCCGGAACTGAAGTATGACGGATCGAGAAGGGAACGATTTTACAAAGGAACGCGCTCAGCCACCGGAATCGATAGCACTCCTGGTTGTTGATGACGATGAGGCTGTGTTGCAGGTGACACGGCTTGTTTTGTCACGTTACCGTTATCGCGGTGCGCCACTGGAAATTCTCGAAGCTCAGAGTGCGGAAGAAGCACGGCGAATACTCTCAACCCGTCACGACATTGCTGTTATTCTGCTCGACGTTGTTATGGAACACGATCATGCTGGTCTGGAACTGGTTGAATACATCCGCAACAGTATTCATAACCATCGTATCCGCATTATCATCCGTACCGGGCAACCCGGTTATGCACCTGAGAAGCAGGTGGTTCAGGATTATGAAATCAATGATTATCTGATGAAATCAGATGCGACGCAGTCGCGAATGGTGGTATCTCTGACCACCGCTATTCGCAGTTATCTTGATATTGTTCACGCTGAAGACATGGCCCGATGTGCAGAGCGTTCGGATTCAGCGCGAAAAAATGCAGATTTTGCTTCGCATCAGAAAACCCAGTTTCTGGCTCACATGAGTCACGAAATCCGTACACCGCTGAACGGTATAGTTGGTCTTGTCGATCTGTTAGCAGAAACCTCTTTAAATTCGGACCAGGCGGAACTGGTTGAAGATCTGAAACTGTCTGCCGATGTGTTGCTTGGCCTGGTTAATGATGTTCTGGATATTTCTAAAATTGAATCCGGAAAGCTGGAATTAACAGAAACTCTTTTTTCTCCGGTTGCGCTGCTGGATAAAGTCAGTGTGTTATTTATCGCTGTTATGCAGCGGAAAAATATTGAGTTTATTCAGGAATATTCTTCGCTCAAAGATCGGAGTTTTTTGGCTGATGCACATAAATTACAGCAGATACTGATTAACTTTATTGGTAACGCCTGTAATTTTACGCCTCATGCCGGACGTATTTGCCTGCGCGCGTCATTTACCGGAGACAATGCTGATAACGCTGATTTTATCGTTGAAGTCGAAGACAATGGCCCGGGTATCCGGCCTGACCGTGTCCGGCATATTTTTGATGCCTATGAGCAGGAAGCGGCGGACACATCGCAGCGCTATGGTGGTACGGGGCTGGGGCTGAGTCTCAGTCAATCACTGGCACAGCTGATGAGTGGCGAAGTTGGCGTCGACAGTACATCCGGTGAGGGTAGTCGTTTCTGGGTGCGTGTGCCGGTTAAATACGGTGTTGTGAAAGACGCTGCCGTTTGTGAAACAGCATCGGATATGACGGTTCTGGCCGGATGGAACATTCTGGTTGCTGAAGATGATCCGACCAGTCAGAAAGTTATTGTTCGTCTGCTGTCTAAAATGGGAGCCATAGTGCAGTGTTTTGGCAATGGTCAGGCATTACTGGAGCAGGGTGATTACATTAACTGTGATGCTATTCTGCTGGATTGTCATATGCCAGTGATGGGTGGGCAGGAATGTGCAAGGGAACTTCGACGTAATGGTTACAGCGGCCCCCTGTTGGCGCTTACCGCGGCCGTCAGTGATGAGGAAAGGCAGGCCTGTCTGGATTCCGGGATGGATGATGTTCTCGCCAAACCGCTGAACAGACAGCGGTTGGCGCAATGGCTGACATCAAAACAGCACTGATCAGTCTGTCTTTTTATCCTCGCCAAGTTTCGAAATACGGCGCAGGCGTTCGATAATATCGCCGTTTACTGTACCTTCCGGGAAATTGCCGTCAGCATCCTGTTCACCCGCTGGGCGGTTGAGTAAAAGTTCTATTGCCTGGTCGACGTGGCGGACACAGTGAATGGCAAATTTTCCTTCTTCTACTGCGCGTACAACCTCTGGTTTAAGAATCAGATTGCGACGGTTTGATTCCGGAATAATAACCCCTTGTTTTCCTGTCAGTCCGCGCGCTGCACAAAGACGGAAGAAACCTTCAATTTTCTCGTTAACGCCACCGATTGCCTGTACTTCACCGTATTGGTTAACGGAGCCGGTAATGGCAAAACTTTGTTCAACCGGTGATTGAATAAGCGCAGAAATCAGGGCGCACAGTTCGCCGAGTGAGGCACTGTCACCGTCGATATAACCGTATGACTGTTCCATGGCAATGTGGGCAGAAACCGCCAGTGGGAATTTCTGTGCATAGCGATTACCAAGAAATCCGGTGATGATCATGACGCCTTTGGAGTGAATAGCCTGGCCCAGCGATACTTCCCGTTCAATGTCCACGACGCCTTTGCTGCCCGGGTAAACGGTCACCGTAATACGTGCCGGTGAACCAAAACTGGTGTCACCCAGTGACATAACGGTTAATCCATTTACTTTACCGATGGCGCTGTCGCTGGTTTCCAGTAACACAGTACCGTCCAACATCTGTTCAAACAGCTTGTCGTATACACGGCTGGTGCGTTCTTCTTTTGCACTCAGGGCACGATCAATATGAGAGGCTGAAATTAATTCGTCCTCAGCCAGCTTGCGAATAAAATCCGCCTCCGCCAACAAATCAAACTGTTCGCCAATACGCGCACTGAGTACATCCTGTTGTTCGGCGAGGCGGGCACTGAAACGCACCATGCGTTCGACGGCTGAATATTCGAGATCGGCGTAGCCCTGCTCATTAATGCGGCTTTTTAACAGGCGCGCGTATGAGTACAGGTGTTCGTCGGATAATTCCAGATCACTGTCAAAATCCACCAGAGAGCGGAAAAGCCCTTTAAAATCTTCGTCGTATTCCTGCAGCAGGTAATACACCTGGCGGGAGCCAATCAGCACCAGTTTAAAGTTCAGTGGAATAACCGCAGGCATCAGACTGGTGGTGTTGATCAGACCCAGCTCAGAATAAGGCGATTCCATTTTCAGTTCGCGGGATTGCAGACAGCGCTTCAGCGCATCCCATACCATGGGTTCGCTGAGAACTTTTGCAGCATCCAGAATCAGGTAGCCACCGTTGGCTTTATGCAAAGCTCCGGGGCTGATTTTGCGGTAGCTGGTGACCAGTGCTCCCTGTTCACTGCTGTACTCGATGCGGCCAAACAGGTTGGCGAAACTCGGATGAGGTTCGTACACAACCGGAGCACCGCTGTCGGCGTTGTGGAAGGTAGCGATCGCTGGCAGCAGCGTATCTTCCAGGCGCGAACGTTTTACATATTCTTCGCGCAGTTCGAGCATGCGTTCTTCAATCAGTTCTTCCAGAACCAGACGCGGCAGATGCTCTTCCATTTTTGCCAGCCACTCGACCAGCGCAGGGTGGTGACCAAAGGCTTCGCGAATGGGTTCGATTAATGGCGTAACTGCATCCTGAATGGTTTCCTGATTCAGTTGACGTAATTCATCGCTGCTTTCCCGTTTCCACTGCGGCAATTCAGACAATTGTTCACTGAGCATCTGCTCGAGTTCACCAATGGTGTCGTGAAAGATATCGCGTTCTTCTTCCGTCAGTTGTGCGAATTCGCTTTCATCCAGCGCTTTCCCTTCACGCATAGGAGTGAAGCTGATTGCAGAGGAATCGCGATAGACGGCAACGCCACGTTTGTGGGCCTCACGCTCGACCAGTTCAATGGCCTTGTCGTAGCGGCGGTTAAAAACGTAATCAATGGCAGATTTTTTCTGTTGGTAGGCCGGGTGTTCCAGCGCCGCAGGAAATGTTGCCAATAATTGATCAATTAATGTACTGATGCGGTCACGGAACAGGCCGGCTTCGTCGGGGGCGAGTTCAACGGCGTTGGGTTCACGGGGATTATCGAAATTATTAACGTAACACCAGATGTTCGGTGTTTTCTGACGTTTTGCTTCGCTTTTCAGGTAATCCCGCACATACGACGACCGGCCTGTACCGGTGTCCCCCATAACGAAAATATTGTAGCCAGGGCGGGCCATGGCGACGCCGAACTGGATGGCATTGACGGCTCTGTCCTGACCGAGAACACCGTGAAAAGCTTCCAGATCGCGGGTGTCGGAAAAATTAAGGATGTCGGCGTTAACAGATTGAGTCAGTTCGCTGGCGGGTACTGCTGTCGTTTTTTTAACCATAATTACGTGTCGGTCTTCTGTGTCGCTGAAGTAGATAACTCTCTTCAGGTACAGTATGGCCAGTAGCGGCTGAAGGCAAGTCGTTGCATTCCTGTCCGCGCTTGGGATAATTGCGCCGCTGCACTGAATTTGAGGGTTTCATGTCCATTCAGCCTGAAGACAGAACGACAATTGATATGTTTTCCGCCACAAAGCGTGGACGGCCCCGGAGTAATCCGTATGATCGTAATCAACAGTTACGTATCAATAAGCGTGTGCAGCGGCAGCGGGATAAAGCAAAAGGTCTCGCGCGGCTGGAAATAAAACTGTCGGCCAATGTGATTGATCAGATGGATATTGTTGGCAAAGAACTGGGATTGAGCAGGGCAGAAATCATGGAACTTGCTCTGAAACAATGGCTGCATCTGTAAGGTCAGGTGGCGCATTCCCGGAAAGTACTGTCAGTACTCTGGTGTGCTGATTAAATAACTGACTAAGTAGTCAGCCTGCTAGGCAGCGCAGTGTTTGCTCCGATACACTGCAATTAATCGTAATTTGACAGGATGTTCGACAATGAGAATGGACTCTGAAAGCCACGCGCCTAAGGCATGGGCGAGCTTGCTTACAGTTCTGGTGCTCCAGATGGGCCTCAGTGGCTGTGCCAGTCATTATCAGTCGGCGGCAGAAGAGCAGCCGACACCAGCCGGGTTTGTTGAACAAACCGAAGGCGGATTTTTCCTGCAGCCGGCACCTCTTTACGGATCAGACGAGTTATCGATAGGCGCTGTTCAGCTGAGCGATGGTGGGCAGCTGCTGTTGCTTTGCGATGACACTGATCGTGCTCTGAACACCGGCAAGCCCCTGGTTCTGTATCTTGATGGTGAGTACCTGTCGCTGAACTGGACGGAATCTCAGATTCAGGCTGGAGAGGGTTGTGATGCATTCAGTACCGATCTTGAAACACTGAATAAAGTATCGACAGTTGAACGCGCAATGCTGCGTGTGCATTTTGCTGACGAGACTGTGGAGCATCGCATTTCAGGAACGACCGCAGATTATTTTTCCCGTCCCAAAATGTTTGGTCCGCAGCGCAGTATTGGCCGTTTTGTAGAGGCTGTGCAGCAAAGCGTAACCGCGGATACACTCAACGCAGACAACATTCGCACAGCAAATAGTGACTAAGCGCTTGATATTGCGCAAAGTTTTCGCTAATGTGCCGCATCCTGACATCGCTCAGGACGTTATGGTGGCCTCTGTTGGTCCCCTCGCAACGATAAGCCGCAAACCCCGCCAGGCCCGGAAGGGAGCAACGGTAGTGGTGGATTCGTGTGCCGGGGTGTGGCTGGCGGAGGTCATCTCCAAATTGCACTGACTTTCCCCTCTTTAAACGGTATCATGCGCAACATTGCGTAATCTTTGGTGCTGGAAAATCAATGAGTTATCAGGTACTTGCCCGAAAATGGCGACCACGTTTCTTTGATGAAATGGTGGGGCAGGAGCATGTTCTGCGGGCGCTGATCAATGCCCTCAATGAAGAACGTCTGCACCATGCCTATCTGTTTACCGGCACCCGGGGTGTTGGTAAAACAACCATCGCCCGTATTCTGGCCAAATGCCTTAACTGCGAACAGGGTGTCAGTGCCCGTCCCTGTGGTGAATGCAGCGCCTGTCGTGAAATTTCCGAAGGGCGTTTTGTCGATCTGATCGAAGTCGATGCTGCATCACGGACCAAAGTGGAAGATACCCGGGAACTGCTGGACAACGTCCAGTACGCGCCGACAAGGGGCCGCTTCAAGGTCTACCTGATCGACGAAGTGCACATGCTTTCCACGCACAGCTTCAATGCACTGCTGAAAACGCTTGAAGAGCCGCCTGCCCATGTGAAGTTTCTGCTGGCTACAACAGATCCGCAGAAACTGCCTGTTACCGTGCTGTCCCGCTGTCTGCAGTTCAGTCTGAAAAACATGACCCCGGAGCGCATTGTCGGCTACCTGCACAAAGTGTTGGAAGCCGAGAAGATTGGTTTTGAAGACGGCGCCTTATGGCAGCTTGGGCGTGCAGCCCAGGGCAGTATGCGTGATGCGCTCAGTCTGACCGATCAGGCGATCGCCTATGGCGAAGGACAGGTTGGCGAAGCTCAGGTAAATGCCATGCTCGGTACCATGGACCGCGGCCGCCTGTTTAAGCTGGCTGAGGTAATGGCTGAAGCAGAGCCTCAAGCGGTGATGGCTGAGGTTGCCGCTATGGCGGAGCATGGCCCCGATTATGATGAAGTGCTGCAGGGATTGCTGGGTATCTGGCACCGCGCGGCACTGTCACAGGTTGTGCCTGATGCGATTGAAAACGCAGAGGGTGACCGTGACGCAATCTGTGCGCTGGGGATGGCGATGCAGCCGGAAGATCTTCAGCTCTATTATCAGGTTGGTCTTAGTGGTCGTGCAGATCTGGCGATGGCACCGGACCCGCGGCAGGGGTTTGAAATGATTCTGCTGCGCATGCTGGCATTCCGCCCCGCGCCGGATGCTCCCCTGGATCTGGATCTGACCAGCGCACTGCAAAAAAAAAAGCCTCTGACGAATAGCGCTGCGGCGGTAAATTCTGCTGCGGCGGTGATTCCTGCCGCGCCGGCAGATGTTGTAGCCGAAGTCACAGATACTCATGTGCCGCCTGAAGCGTTGAGTGAGCAATCTCAGTCATCAACAGACAGCCAGGCCGCGACCGTTACTGCGTCAGAAGGAGCAGTCACAGCGCAAGCCTCAGAGGTTGATGAGTCCCCGGCGGATAACCATCCTCAGGCTGTCGCGGCACAAGATGCTGATGTTTCGTCTGCAGATGCTCTGCCTGTTGATGTTCCGCCTGTTGTTCCGTCTGTTGTTGATGTTCTTTCTGACGCAGAAGCTACTTCAACCGATAACGTGACAGAGCCTGCCGCCGTAAGCGCGAAAACGGACCACAATACAGCTGACATTTCTCAGAAGTATTCTGCAGGCCCTGTTGCGGCTGAAACCGTAGCTGAACATGACGGGTTCAGTGATGTGGCGGTTGATAGCGGTGCTGAAGCTGCAGACAGCCGTTTTGATGAACGCGTTGATGTCCATTTTGAGGCGGCAATGCCGCAAATGGCTACTGCGGAAAACGCTGAAGCAACGCAGCCTGTGGGTGAACACAATCCTCTGCAGAACCACAATGCAGCAGCGTTGATGAGCCAAAGTCAGCCGCTGGCGGCGGAACCTGCCTCGGTCACAGCGGCGCCGGTTTCGCTGGCAGAGGATGTTGAAGATAATCAAGGTGGTTATCCGCAGGAGCCGCTGCAGCCGCATACCTGGTGGCAGTGGGTTTCTCATCTGCGGCTCGCAGGCCTAACCATGGCGATCGCACGTAATAGCGCACTGGTCAGTGTTCGTGGGGATGATTACGAATTTGATGTTGATCCGGTGCAGGGCGCTTTATTCAATGACAGCCAGGCACACAAGATTCAGCAGGCGCTGAGGGAAATTTTTCCTCAGGCCAGAGTCACAATGGCATTGCAGTCGCCACGCGGTGAAACACCGGAGCAGCGACGCCAGCGCCAGCAGGAAGAAGCGCGTTATGGCGCTAAACAGGCAATTGAAGGGGACCCTCTGGTGCAGAGGCTTCTCAGTGAATTTGGTGGTGTGGTGGTTGATGAAACCATCCGCCCGGTAAGTTAAACATTCGAACAGTTTTAACGGATACGACAGGAGAATTCCTATGATGAAAGGTGGCATGGGCAACCTGATGAAACAGGCGCAGAAGATGCAGGAGCAACTGCAGAAGGCGCAGGAGCAATTGGCTGATGCGGAAGTAACCGGCGAATCCGGTGCGGGTCTGGTTAAGGTGACCATGAACGGCCGTCATGACGTTAAGCGCGTTGAGCTGGATGACTCCATGATGGAAGAAGACAAAGAGATGCTGGAAGACCTGCTGGCTGCCGCGGTAAACGACGCGGTCCGTAAGATCGAAGAGCGCAACAAAGAAGAAATGGGCAAGATGACTGCCGGTATGGGTCTGCCACCTGGTATGAAGCTGCCATTCTGATCACAGCCATCCTGATTTCATGCCATTACCAGCGCCTTATCTCAGACTGTTGCAGGCTTTTGATGCGTTACCCGGGGTTGGTCCCCAGGCAGCAGGGCGCCTGACACAGTTTATTCTGATGGGTAATCAGAATGGTCAGGGAAATAATGCTCATGGTAATGATGCCGGCAGTGAACTGGCGCAGGCTATTCTGGCCGCCGGTGAAACGCTGGTGATGTGCGAACGCTGTTATCGCTACGCAATGCAAAGTGTCTGTGATGATTGCGCCGGGCATGAACAGGGCGGAACTCTGTGGGTAGTCGAGAATACCGAAGCTCAGCTCAGTGCTGAAAATCGCGGTTGGCGACAGCTTTTTGTACTGCATGGCCTGCTGTCGCCGGTAGCCGGTATCGGTCCGGCGCAGCTTCATTTGCCGCAATTGCGTCAGCGCGTTGCTGCTGAAGGGGTAGCCGAACTCAAACTCCTGCTCAGTCAGGGAGTTGAAGCGGATGTCACTACGCAGTTTATTCAGGACCTGCTGGCCGATTTGCCAGTGACGGTCGAACGTTTACAGGAGGAGCCTGAGTATGGGACGGCTTAAGATCCCGGAACCCCAATGGGTTACCTCTGATGACGCCTTGCGCGAGGTCTGTACGCGCTGGAAAGAACAGGCTTATATCGCGGTTGATACCGAGTTTGTGCGGACTACGACGTTTTATCCGAAAGCCGGGTTGATACAGGTTGCCGACAGTGAAGGTTCGGTACTGATTGATCCGCTGGAAATTGTCGACTGGAGCCCTCTGGCGGATATTTTTGAAAACCCGCTGGTCGTTAAAGTCTTTCATGCCTGTGCAGAAGATCTTGAAGTTTGCCGGCAGCTGACAGGCGTTATGCCTACACCGTTATCGGACAGTCAGCTTGGCGGAGCCTTGGCCGGGCTTGGCGGGATTATGGGATTTCAGCGCATCGTAAAAGAAATTCTTAATATCAATCTGCCGAAAGAAGAAACGCGGTCGGACTGGCTGAAAAGACCATTGCGTGAAGAGCAGATCGAATATGCCGTTGCAGACGTACACTACCTGTATCGTCTGTATCCAAAACTGATGTCGCGCCTGAAAAAACTCAACCGGCAGAACTGGCTGGCTGAAGAATGCGAACGCCTGCTGCGTACATCGGCGAAGAATGACAACGCCGCGAATTATTATCGCCGGGTAAAACTTGCCTGGAAGTTGCGGCCACAGGAATTACTGATTTTAAAGCAGCTGGTGTTGTGGCGCGAACAGCAAGCCCGAACGCGCGATGTGCCGCGCAATAAAGTGGTGGATGATAATACCTTATGGAATATTGCCCGTTTTAAAGCACGCAATCGTGATCAGTTAATTAAAGCCGGTATGAAACCACCGGCGGTGCGTGAGGACGGCAAAGAGTTGCTGCAAATTGTGGCAGAGGGGCTGGCGGTTGATAAAGACCTGCTGCCCAAACAATTAGACCGGCCACTGTCGCCACAGGCAGGGCAGTGGCTGAAACTGATGAAAGAAACCGTGAATGCAAAAGCCGAAGTGCTGGAAATTCCCCCGGAATTACTGGCGCGGAAAAAAGCACTGGAAGCGCTGCTGCGTTCAGGATTTCCCAACGGACCATTTACTTTACCGGAAGGTCTGCGCGGTTGGCGCAAGGCTGAAATCGGTGATTATCTGGTTCAGCTGTTACAGGACCAGACGAGAGTAATCTCGCTGCGGAAGACGACCCATGACGAAAGTACTCTGTGATATTTATAAAAGCAGAAAAAAAGACGAAGCGTATCTTTATGTGAGCCGTAAAGACGGACTGACAAAAGTACCGGAAGAACTGTACGAAATTTTTGGTAAGCCTGAACTGGCGATGACCATTATTATTACTCCGGATAAAAAGCTGGCGCGTACCGACGGCAGTAAAGTTCTCGAAGGTATTGATGAAAAAGGCTTTTATCTGCAGATGCCGCCGGCGAAAGAAACCTACATGCTCGATCTGTTCTGCAAGCTGGATAAAGAATGAGCGCGAAGCCCTTCTGGCAGGAAAAATCGTTGCAGGAAATGACCCCGCAGGAGTGGGAGTCACTGTGCGATGGCTGTGCCAAATGCTGCCTGCATAAACTGCAGGATGACGAAACCGACGAGGTGTATTACACCGCCGTTCACTGCCGATACATGGAGCGCAATACCTGTCGCTGCACAGTGTATGAAGAACGCAATACTAAGGTGCCTGAGTGCGTCTGGCTGACGCCGGATCAGGCCAGCGAATTTTTCTGGTTGCCTCCGACCTGCAGTTATCGTCTGCTCGCTGAGGGGAAGGATCTGCCTGACTGGCATCCGCTGATTACCGGCGATCCGCAGTCGGTACACACCAGTGGTATGTCGATCCGCAATACGGGCATACCGGACGACCAGGTAAAAGAAGACGATTGGGAAGACTACATTATATGGAAGGCATAATTGCGCTGGCCCCTTTTTGGCTGATTTACGCTGTGTTCGCTGCTGTGGGTTACTGGTGTTGGCAGGGGCTGTTTTTCTGGTTGAAACGTGACAGCGATTTACGCCGGTTTTTTCATATGCTTGGCGCAGTGTTGCTGTTCACACCTGCGCCTATCAGTGCGGGCTCTTCCTACTTTGCGCCGGCGTTTCTGGTGTTTCCGTTTACTGCGTTGTCCTCCAGTGTGCAGGATGCCATGTATTCGCTCAGCTGGTTTTTGGGCGGACTATGTATCGGCCTGATGGTTCTGGCTTTGCGTCAGTTCATTCGCTGGTCTGCTAATCGCCAGGGCAAGCCTGCAGAAGAATAGAAAACATTTGTTAATTAATTAAGAAGGAGCCTCAGGGTTCCTTTTTTTATGTCTGGCCGCCAACTTTTTTTATTCCATTTCTGGCTAACCGGAAAAACTTTGCTAGGTTTAATGCAGGAGTGTTCAGTATTTCGTCTTTGCTGACCGGAATTGCCGAACATAAAACTCAACTTGGGGGTTATCCGTCGCTGGAGTAATCAGCTCAGGAACGCATATCTGTTCTCTGATGGATGAGAGGTTGGAACATGGCTAATCATATTTTCATTCTGGCTACTGTAATGCTGCTTGCCGGCATTTTTGGTGGGCTGGTTAATTACTATCTCTACGGTGACAAGGATCCGGATGCAGCGAGCCTGCCACGATTCCTTGTTGTAGGTGTGGGTGCATCTTTCCTGGTGCCGGTGGTGCTGGATATGGTTAACAGTGAGCTGGTATTGGAAAGTCAAGGGGACCCAAGCAGGCTGCTGATTTTTACCGGTTTCTGTCTGATTTCTGCACTGTTAAGCCGCTTCTTTATTGATAATCTGTCTGACCGCATTCTCAGTGAGGCGAAAACCGCCAAACAGCGTTCAGAAGAAACCCAGCAGAACCTGCGTATTATTCAGAGCGAGCTGCTGCCGCTGATCGATACTGAAACCGAACAGGACATGTCCGGCGAAACAACGGAAACACAGGATGCCAGTGATGATCTGGATGTAACCTCTGCGCAGGTTCTTAAAATTCTGTCCGGCGGCCGTTTTATCTTCCGCTCTCTGGCAGGTGTTTGCCGTGAAGCAAACCAAGAAGAAAGCACGGTACTTAAGACCCTGCATGTATTGGTTAACCGTAGTCTCGCCGGCAAGGTGAGTGGTAAAAATGGTGTACGTTGGCACATCACGGAGAAAGGCCGTCGCGTACTCGAAACCAATCTTTAAGTAACGGACCCCCGGGAGCATCTATGCAGATTCAACGCTGGCTGTCGGGGGTGATTTTTTTATCACTCCTGCCATTTTTCTTCTCTTCCTCTGCGTTCGCCGCACCGACTCAAAAGCCTGCTGACGTTCGCATTATTGTCGATATTTCCGGCAGTATGAAAACAACGGACCCGCAGAATCTGCGTGTTCCTGCCGTCAATCTGCTGGTCGAACTTTTGCCTGCTGACGCTCAGTCCGGAGTCTGGACCTTCGGCCAGTACGTCAACATGCTGGTGCCTTTAGGTACAGCTGATAACGATTGGCGCGCCGCAGCCAAAAAAGAAGCCGCCAGCATTAACTCGGTCGGCCTTTACACCAATCTGACCGGCGCCTTAGAAAAGGCGGCCTGGCAAATCGAAGAAAACAGTCCGTATCAGCAGAGTATTATTCTGCTGACCGACGGCAAAATTGATATGCCGCCAATGGCCGGGCAGTCAGTCAATGCCCAGGAGCGCACACGCCTGTTTGCTGACATTCTGCCGGCTTATCGTAATGCCGGGGCGAAAATCCATACGCTGGCGCTGTCTGACGCGGCCGATAAGGAGCTTCTGCAACAGATTGCGCTGGAGACCGATGGCATGTACCTGCAGGCAACGGATGCTGACCAGTTGCTGAAAGCTTTTCTGAAAGCGTTTGATCGTGCGGTACCAGTTGAGCAGGTGCCAATGGACGATAACCTGTTTGAGATTGACGACAGTGTCAGCGAATTTACCGCCCTTATCTTTCGCAAACCAGGTGGTAAAGAAACCCGTCTTATTTCTCCATCCGGCAAAATTATCTCAGCTGCAACTGCGTTGACGGATGACAGTGTGCGCTGGCATCAGGATGTTAATTTCGATCTGATTACCATTTCTGATCCGGAAGCCGGTGGCTGGAAGGCTGATGCGGATATTGATCCTGATAACCGGGTACAGATTCTGTCGGATTTATCCCTCGGCGTAGAGGGGCTGCCAAACAGCATATTCTCCGGCAATCCAATCGAGTTACAGATTGCACTGAACAACGCCGGCAAAGTGGTGAATGAGGCCGCAATTCTGGGGCTGACCGATGTGACACTTAAAGTGACGGCACCGGATGGTCGTTCCGGCAGTAAATTATTATCCGACCCCGAAAGTCTGCCAGCGGATGGCATATTCCGTGAAACCATGTCGCGCCTGTCACAGCCCGGCGAATACCGGTTTGAGATTACTGCGGTAGGACGTACTTTTCAGCGGCGTCAGGAACTGACTGCGACCCTGATGGAGCCTTTGAAGGTTGAGGTTGCTGATGATTATGAGCAGCAGGTTACCCGTATTCGTGTGCTGCCGGAAAGTGACAATATCGACACGGGTCTAAGCCGGGTGTTGGCGAAAGTAAGCAGTCCGGATGGCAGCTCGCTGATCCATACACTGGATTTTGATTCTGAAGAAAAAGCCTGGCACATGGAGCTGTCCGCGGAGAAGGGACCCGGTCAGTATGACGTGATTCTGAACATCCGGGGTGTCTCTGTGGGTGGGGCGACTTTCCGCAGCAAGCCGGACGACATCGTCCGTGAGTTTCCGCTGATCAATCCGGATGTGGCAGCAACGGATACGGCTGCTATGGACACTGTCAGCGAAGCCGCTGCTGCAATGCCTGAAGAAAGCGCCGAGGAAACTCCTGAGGCAGAGCCGGTGGCAAAAGAGGCCGCTGAACCAGAGCCTGCTGAAGCGCCTGAGCCGGAACCTGAACCACAAGTGGAAGAGGAAACGGTTGCTCCTGATCTCGCCCAGCGTTTTGCTGAGCAGCAGGAAGCGGAGCCGGTGGCGGAAGAAGAGGATGACTCGGTTCCCTGGTGGATCTGGCTGCTGCTCGGTCTTGGTAATCTGATCATTTTCGGTGGTGTCGGTGCCTGGTGGTTCCTGCGTCGTCGTAAGGGTGGAGATAGCCTGCCTGCCTCGGCGCCGATGGAAGCCCTTGATGCCGACGAGCTGACCGATGATGATTTTTCCGGCAGTTTTGACGACTTTGCCGGTGGCGATGAGGAAGAGATTTCGTTGCCGGAAGATGAGGATGTCAGTCCGGCAACTGGTTCCGCTGGCGGCTCAATGGGCGGCGACGCCGATATCGATGTGTCCCTTGATGACGATTTTGCCCTTGATTCAGACTCCACCAGTCCTGCTGCGGATGAAGATTGGGGTGAATTTGATACTGATGACGCAGGGGATTCAGACACGAATAAACCTTCCTGATCGACTGTTTCTCTCTTATACGGGCCGGTCATAACCGGCCCGTATCCTGTCCTCAATCACCTTGCTGTCAATAAACCGCCTCCTTATACTGCTGGCAGATTACTAAAATAAAGTCAGGTAGAGGTCGGTATGAAGTTTGAAGGTACTAAGGAATATGTCGCGACGCCCGAGCTGCGTATGGCAGTTAACGCTGCGATTGCACTGCAGCGCCCTTTATTGCTGAAAGGGGAGCCGGGTACCGGTAAAACCATGCTGGCCGAGCAACTGGCAGAGTCACTGGGTACGGATCTGATTCAGTGGCATATCAAAAGTACCACCAAAGCGCATCAGGGCCTCTACGAGTACGACGCTGTATCCCGGCTGCGTGACTCGCAGCTTGGCGTCGACAAAGTCCACGACATCTCTAACTACATCGTCAAAGGTAAGCTTTGGGAAGCTTTCTCAGCTGATAAACCTGTGGTTCTGCTGATCGATGAAATCGATAAGGCAGACATCGAATTCCCCAACGATCTGTTGCTGGAAATCGATAAGATGGAGTTCTTCGTTTACGAAACTCAGGAACGTATCGTGGCAAAACACCGCCCGATCATTCTGATTACCAGTAACAATGAAAAGGAACTGCCGGATGCCTTCCTGCGCCGCTGTTTCTTCCACTACATCGACTTCCCGGATCGCGACACCATGATGGATATTGTCGATGTACATTATCCGGATATTAAAAAGGAACTGGTGCGTGAAGCGCTGGATGTTTTTTTTGACGTGCGCAAAGTACCCGGCCTTAAGAAGAAACCGTCCACTTCTGAGCTGATTGACTGGCTGAAGCTGCTGATGGCGGACGATATCGGTCCTGAAGCGCTGCGCAATACCGATACTACCAAGGCCATTCCACCGCTTTACGGTGCGTTGCTGAAGAATGAGCAGGATGTGCAGTTACTGGAAAAACTCGCCTTTATGAGCCGTCGCAAAGGTTAATCCTATGCTGATCGATTTTTTTCAGACTGTCCGCCGGGCGAAAGTGCCGTGCTCAGTCCGTGAGTATCTGGACCTCGTCGCTGCGGTTAAAGCGCATCTTGCTTTCGCCGACCTCGAAGAGTTTTATGCGCTGGCACGTCTTTGCCTTGTTAAAGACGAGAAACATTACGATAAATTCGATAAAGCGTTTGGCGCCTATTTTCGCGGACTGGATGATCTGCCGGACTTTATGGCGGAAGCCAATATCCCGGATGATTGGATGCGCAAAGAATTTGAGCGTCTGCTGTCCGAAGAGCAGATGGCCAAAATTGAGTCCATGGGCGGTCTGGACAAGGTGCTGGATGAATTTAAAAAGCGCCTGGAAGAGCAGAAGAAGCGCCATCAGGGCGGCAACAAAATGATTGGTACCGGTGGTACCTCTGCGTTTGGTGCCAACGGCTATAACCCAGAAGGTATCCGCATCGAGCAGGGCCGTTCACGGCATAAGAAGGCGGTGAAAGTCTGGGATCAGCGCAACTACAAAGACCTTGATGACAGCATTGAACTGGGTATCCGTAACGTCAAAGTGGCCCTGCGGCGTCTGCGCAAATTTGCCCGTCAGGGGGCTGTAGAAGAGCTGGATATGGACGATACCATCAGCTCGACGGCAAGAAATGCAGGTTTTCTTGACATTAAGATGGTGCCAGAGCGCCATAATGCCGTTAAAGTGCTGCTGTTTTTCGATATCGGCGGCTCAATGGATCCCCACGTACGGGTGTGTGAGGAGCTGTTCTCCGCAGCGCGGACCGAATTTAAGCATATGGAAACATTCTACTTCCATAATTGCCTGTACGAGTCCGTGTGGAAAAACAACATACGGCGCATGAATGAGCGCACGGATACCTGGGATATCCTGCGCAAATACGGCCCGGATTACAAAGTAATCTTTGTCGGTGATGCTATGATGGCGCCTTATGAAGTCAGCCACGTTGGTGGTAGTGTTGAACACTGGAATGAAGAGCCCGGTGGCGTGTGGATGCAACGCATGGCGGATCACTACGATAAGCTTGTGTGGCTGAATCCGGCACCGGAATCCTACTGGGGGCAGGGCGGATCATTGGGGATGATCCGGACCATTGTTGACGATCATATGTATCCGTTGACACTGCAGGGGCTGGAAGCCGCCATGCGTGAACTCAGTAAATAACCGAATGGCATGTTAATGCCAAATGAAGTATCGGTAGCTTTGACAGGATAATGTACCGATAAAACGGCATGGATGCCCGATAACTAAAATGTAAATAGGGCGTCAGACCCATGTTGGTCCTGGGGAATGCCGGCTTGCCGGCAATAGCAGCACAGCTGTGCGTGTTCAAAGCGCTGCGCATGCTTGCCATAGTCATCACAATCAGTTTGCTCTCTGTGCCCGTTCGTTCACAGGAAGGATTACTGTATCTGCGCAAAGGCCCGGGGTCAGCGTTTCCTGTTATCTCCGAAATCTCATCTTCTGAGAATATTACTGTCATCGCCAGTCAGACCGGCTGGGTACTGGTCCGCAGCGCGCGGTTTGAAGGCTGGATTCCTGCGGCGCAACTGGAAGCCGGTGCCGGGCGCAGTGAAGCCCAGGTATGGTCGCTGAGTAATTCAGAACGTCCGGGCCCTCTGCAGATTGAGGCCGGCGCGACTACGGCCTCAATGCTCGTGCTGGGAATTTCCGCTCCGGTTAACACCGATACCCGTATCGCCCTGCGCTATGAGCGGCAGAATAATGGTGAAGAGCAGGTTCAGCTCTGGACGCTGGGGGCAGAGAAACAACTCAGTTTCGGTGAACATTTCCGCTGGTTTGGTTTTGCCGGTATTGGCACAGGTAAAGCCAACAGTGATTCTGATTATTGGGATGACGATAACACCGAAGTCAGCAGTGGTTTGACCAGCTTCTCGACCGATCTCGCCTGGCGCGCCGATCGCCTGCTCGACATCCGCCTGCGGCTGCAATATCAGCAGGCCTTTGATGCGAAAAACGGCGGTCATCCTTCCGCCGCATTAATCTGGAATTTTAATTTATGAGCCGTTTTCTGATCAGCTCACTGCTGTTGCTTGGCAGTGTGTATTCCTTCGCTGAAACGACCGATATTTACGCCCCGGAAGTTAAGCGCGCCGGTATTTCTGCGCAGGAATCCTATGAAAAACGACGCGGTGCCTGGGGCTTTGGTCTGGGCTATCAGTCGCGTGATCATCTGGAAGCATCCCTTACCTACAACCTGACAGCCCGCTGGTTTGCCGGTGAACGCTGGTATCTGCAGGGGGAATATCAGCATTCGCCTCTGAGTAATGATGCCGTCAGTGATGATAACGGTGTTGAACTGGAAGAAGACGAAAGCTCGAATCTGCTGGCTTATGGTCTGGGTTATACCTTTATGCAGGGTTCTGCAGGTTTCGATGGCACACAGGCGTTTCCCTGGCAGTTGTCTGCAGAAGTGTATCTGGGTGAACAGTCAACTGGCGACACAGACGGCCGCTATTCCGCATTAGGATTGTCCTGGCAGATTGTCGATCCGGATTTCTGGGTGGCCGCAGGCTGGCGTATTTATCAAAGCGATGATAAACGACTGGAAGACCTTGGCATGAACAGGGGAGCGCAATGGGCGTTATATTTCGGCTCCTATTTCTGAGTGCCCTGAGTGCCTGTTCATTTGCCGACGACAGTCTGCTGGCACCGGGACAGAAACTGAACGATTTCAGCTGGCCATCGGCATTTAATAACCAGCCCGGGCAGCGTCTGGCAGAGCAGATAGGTCATCCCGTTATGTTGATCTGGACGGACGACTGTGACCGTTGCGAAGAACAGCTGGTGCGTTATCAGAACCTTGCTCTGGGGTATCAGGGAAAGGGGTTGGTGAGCTGGGTGGTGTGGACGCCGGACGGTCAGGACTTACCACCCACGATGCGCATTCCGGTGCTGAAGGCCGATCCTTACTGGCGCACTGGCTGGCAATTTGAATCCAGGCCCGCTGTGATGCTGATTAACGCCGCTGGTGAGCTCGATAAACTGATTATTGGCAGACTGACCGATAATTACCGCGAAACTGAAAAAACATTAGCAGACTGGATGGCGCAGAACGCCATGCAGAAACCTTGAGGTACTTATGAAATATCGGGTTTTAACAGCAATTATGCTGACTCACGCTCTGGCACAGTCAGCTTTCGCAGCTGACGACGCGGCAATGGCGGCAGATATTTCGGATGTTAAGCGTTCCGTACTGGAATTGAATAAAGACCTGTATGAACTGGAGGAATCATTATTGAGCCCTTCGGTTATGCGGGCTGAAGTATATTTTTCTCTTAGTAACGGCCAGTACTTTGACCCTCTGTCAGTGGAAGTAACCGCTGAAGGCATGAAAACTGTTCAGCATATTTACACGGAACGCCAGATTGACGCGCTGAAAATGGGAGCAGTACAGCCGCTGGCTGAAGTGAATCTCGGGCCGGGCAAACACACAGTGAAAGCAGTTGTTCGTGGCAAAGATGCGGCAGGTCAGCCAAGAGAGCTGATCGTTGAACGGGAAGTGGAAAAAAAGGACAAACCGCTGTTGCTGGAAATCGTTGTGGCAGATGACAGTAGTCTGCAAAGTGCCCGTGCATCGCTGCGCTTCTGGTAATCCGGAGAATATTGTTTGTCTGTTTTAATCCGGCTTGTTATTGCATCACTGTTACTGTCGGCTGGCTGGTGCGCAAGCGCATCGGCAGCACAGGACGTGTCTGATATTGCAGTGGTTAACCTCACCACAGACTATCAGTCTGCGCAGGTCCGCCTGAAACGCGGGGCTTTTTATTACCATTACTATAATAGTGAATATCAGAGCGCACTGAACACGCTGGCGCAGTTGCAATCTGTTGACCCAACGTCAGAAAACGACAATGAATTGCGGCTGATGCATGCGGCGGTATTGTTATCGCTGGGGTTAACAGAAGACGCACAGCGCCTGTTCGCCTCTGCGGGTGCAGGTAAGGCGACGGCTAATGCCTGGTTTTATCTGGCGCGCGCCTTCTGGCTGAACAGTCAGTGGCGGGCGGCGGGAGATAGCGCCGCAAAAGCCTTGTCCTGGGTAAATAATGATGCATTTCTGGCAATTTATTCCGGACCGCTTGCAGCGGATTATCTCGATGAAGCCAATTTCCTTTTGGTCAGCAGTCTGGCCGCGCAGGACAAAGTAAAAGAAGCAGAAAAGCAGCTGCAAAAGATGCCCGCACGCAGTATCTGGACGGGATTAGCACGCTACAACCTGATTATTGCTCATATCCGTCTTTATACGCCTGGCCCTGCCATTGAGTCTCTGGTTGAAGAGGCTGTTTATTATTTACCCGATACCGAAGAGGCGCACAATTTACGTGACCGCATTTATCTGGTGGCGGGCATTAATGCATTGAATGCGGGTAAAACCCAGCAGGCTGCGGATCATCTGAAGCGTATCAGTCTCGACAGTATTTTTACCGCGCCGGGCTTATTGCAGTATGGCTGGGCGTTGGCTGAGCAGCAGAATTATCAGCGCGCAATGCAGCCGTGGCGTTTGCTGCAGAATAATTATCAGCCGTTTCATCCGGCAGTTATGGAATCTCTGCTGGCAGTACCCCATGCACTGGAATTGCTGGATGCCAGGACACAGTCACTGCAGGCCTATGAAGCCACTGAACTGCGTCTGCAGGAAATGCTCACCCGCCTGAGTGAGCAGAGTAGCGCAGCAACAGTTCGTGACTGGCTCAATGCCTGGTTGCTGCAGCAGGATGAAAACTGGGGATGGCAGCGTACCGTTATCACTGATATGCCGGATGGAGAACTCTCAGCTACCGTTCAGGGGCTACTGGATAATCCTCAGTTCGTGGCATTGATCTCACAGCTGCATGATTTACATGCCATGCACAATGCCTTGCTGCAGCAGCAGGAAAATATGACGCTGTGGGCGGATACCATTAAACGCCGTCAGGATATTCTCGTTCAGATGAATGGCCCGGCGCGGCTGCAGGCTATGCAGCAACAGCAGCAGGCGCTGACACAACGAATGCTGACGCTGAGTGCTCAGTTGGCAGAGGAAGACAGCAAAATATTTGCCTACGCGTCGGAAGAAGATAAAGCCAATGTTGAGCGTCTGCAGAATGTCGTGCCGCGCATTCGTGGGCTGCAGCAGTTAGCCACGCCAACCCGTGATGTTGATCAGTATGCTGAGCGCTGGCGCCGCGCGCGCGGGCTGCAGTTATGGGAAATTTACGAAAATACCCCTCAGCGTCGCTGGGACGTAAACCAGTCCTACTGGCAATTGCAGACTGAGAGTATGGCGTTACTGACGCAACTCAATCACGCCCGTGAAGCGCTGGTATGGGCGGACAGTTCCTGGCAGGGATTTCCGCAGCGTATCGCCGCAGCTCAGCTGCGTATTCAGGATCTGTTGCAGCGCACTGATGAGCGGCTGGAGCAGACGCTGCAGTTAACGGCAAATATGACGGAAGATTACCTGGCGTCGCTGCAGCAGAGAATCACCGATTATCAGGGACAGGCGCGTTTATCCATCGCCCGTCTTTATGATGACGCGTTGCAGCAGAGCCTTACCGCAGCCGATGAGGCAGATCCGGACGCAGTGACTGAAGACGTTCCTGCAAAAGACCAGAATGCAGTAACCGACACGAATGACGCAGCTGACACCAGTGCTGCAGCCTCAGACAATCCCGGGGAGGTGGCTGGTGAATAAACGCCTCATACCGACTTTATGTTTGTCTGTTAATACTTTTTCAAGGTCGCTTGCGCTGATCGCAGTAGCGGTGGTTGTTACCGGGTGCAGCCTGGTATCACCGCAGGAAAATACCGCTGGTACGCTGGAATCCATTGACGATGTGCGGATACGTCTGCAGCCTGATGAGCCGCTGAAAACCGATCATCAGCAGGTGCTGGAAAAATATCAGGCGTACCTTGATGTGGCCGGCGATGCAGAAATGCGCGTACGTGTCGCTCACCGCATGGCGAATCTGAAATTACAATCGGAAGAACTGGCGCTGGATAATGGCGCTGTGCTGGTTGCTGATGGAAGTGAAGCGGCTGGCACTACGGCCGAGCAGCGCGTGGCGATGGCATCCATCAGAGATTACGAAGCACTGTTAAAAGCGCATCCCGATCGTGATGATAACGATGCCATGCTCTATCAGCTGGCAAAAGCCTACAGTATCGCCGGTAAACCCTATCTCGCCATCGCTACGCTGGAGCAGTTGACCGAAGAATATCCGCGCTCAGAATATTATCTCGAAAGCGAATTTCGCCTCGGGCAGATGCTCTATGCGGCCGGTGACTATGAAGCAGCAGAAGAGGCTTATCAGCGTCTTATCGACTTCGGCGCTGACGGCAACAGCTATTACGTCAGTGCACGTTATCTGCAGGGCTGGAGCATATTTAAACAGGATCGTCTGCAGGACAGTCTGCTGGCGTTTACGGCTTTGCTTGATGAGGAATATCCGGACGCCGACAGTCTGCAGCAGGCCAGTGGTGGCAGCCTGAATATGCTCAATGATGTTGTGCGTATTATGGCCATTATGTTCGACGAACTGGGTGATTGGCAGCAGATTGCTGCCTTCTACGATGAGCACGGTCAGCGCCATTACGAATATCTTCTGTATGACCGTCTGGCCAGTTACTACTACGAAAAAAATTATTACAAAAGTGGTGCCTCGACCCTGCGTGCATTTGTATTGCGGTATCCGGACAGTATTCTGGCGCCCACTTATTATGAACGCCTGATTGACGGTTATAAAACGGCGGGTTATGCCAACCTGGTGCGTAAACACAAAACCCTTTATCTCGGTATGTTTGGCGTTGGCTCAGAGTACTGGGTGAGACATAACGATGCTGTTCAGCAAAGATTGCGTCCATCTTTATCGGAATATATCTGGGATCTCGCTGGCTTCTGGCACGCCTGGGGGCAGGGCGCCGACAACAGCAAAGATAAGCGTGAACGGCTGCTTGAGGCAGAGAAGTGGTATGCGGAATATATCCGCAGCTTCCCGTATGCGGATGACACCGTAAAGGCACATTTCCTGTTGGCGGAGGTTGCCTTCCAGTTACAGGACTATCCGCTGGCGAAGGATCATTACGAAATTGTGGCCTACCAGTATCCGCAGTATGAAAAAGCCGCAGAAGCTGGCTATGCGGCGATTCTGTCGTTTAATAAATATAAGCCAACCGCGCAGGAGCAGGACAGCTGGCGGCAGGGTACGGTTGCCAGCGCCATGCGCTTTGTGCAGGAATTTCCTCAGGATGAGCGCGCCGGTACGGTACTGGTGAATACTGGCGAGATGTTGCTGAAAGACGGCTATTATTCTCAGGCGTTAAGCACCTCGCGACTTGCTGTTCAGTACCAGGATGATCTGTCACCGCGTTATCAGTATGGTGCTGCTTTGGTTCGTGGCCATGCGGCCTTTGAAGCCGGTTATTACGCAGAAGCTGAGCAGGCTTTACTGGATGCACAAAGCTATAAAGACATCAGCCGCAAACAGCGCAAAGATCTGCGTGAAAAAGTGGCTGCCAGTATTTATAAACAGGGTGAAATCGCACAGCAGCAGGGTGATCTGGAAAATGCCGTATATCACTGGCGTCGCATTGCAGACGTTATTCCGGAAAGCGATACCCGCATTATTGCTGAATATGACTCGGCAAATATTCTGATGCAGCTGAAGGATTACGATCAGGCAATCGATGTATTGCAGGCATTCCGTCAGCAATATCCTGAGCATAAATTAAGCAAAGATATCCCATCTAAGCTGATCGTCGCTTACGAAGAAAAAGGCGAATGGCGCTCTGCGGCATTTGAGCTGCAGCGTATCTGGAAGAACGGTGACGATGCGGAACAGCAGCGGATTGCCTGTTTCCAGTCGGCGGAATATTTTGAAAAAGCCGGTGATACCGATAACGCCATCGTGATGTACAAGCGTTATGCGCATTCCTACAAACGCCCGTTTGATGCGGCCATCGAAGCGCACTACAAACTGGATCAGATTTACGCAGCTCAGGGTGATGAAGAAAAGCGTCGTTACTGGCTGGATCAGATCATCACTCTGAATAATAAAGCCGGTAAAGATCAGACCGACCGGTCACGTTATCTTGCAGCTGGTGCGGCTTACGAGCTGGGCGAATTTGAGCGTAAAAAGTACGAGCAGATCGCTCTGACTCTGCCGTTGGATAAAAGCATTACAGCCAAAAATGCGGTGATGCAAAAAGCGTTGAAGCGCTACATCCAGTCGGTAAAAACCGGCGTGCAGGAATACACGACATCGTCTACGTACCGTATTGGCGAGCTGTATCGCCAGCTGGCCCGCGGCCTGATGGATTCTGAGCGGCCAGGTGGTCTGGATGAAGTGGAACTGGAAGAATACGAGTTTCTGCTTGAAGATCAGGCGTTCCCGCTGGAAGAAGCCGCCATTCAGGTTCATCAGACCAACGCTGGCCGTACCTATGACGGCCTGTACGATCAATGGATTCGTCACAGTTATGAATCACTGGGAATACTGATGCCCGGACAATACGACAAACACGAAAAGGCAGTGAGCTATGTTGAACAGATTCGCTGAGCAGCTGAGTCACGGGCTTATTTTATTGACAGCAGTGGTCGTTCTGCTGTTGCAGGGCTGCAGTATTTCCCAGCCAAAGCCACAGGTAGCAGATACCGCCGCGCCTGAAGAACAGCCCATCCCGGAAGCATTAACGGCAGCTTATCAGCAGGGGCTGGAACTTTTGCAGGATAAGAAATATGACGAAGCTCTGGTGCACTGGCAGGGGCTGACACAAGAGTACAGTCAGTTCCCCGGCTGCTGGAGCAATCTGGGAATTGCGCAGTTTGAAAATCAGTCTTACGAAGACAGCGTAAAGAGTTTCGATCAGGCGCTGTCCATCGACAGCAGTTTTTGTCCTGCGCTGAAAATGAAAGCTTTGGCAGAGCGTGAGGCCGGGCACTTTAAAAAGTCTGAAGAAACCTATCTCAGTGCCTTACAATGTGCACCGGGCGATGCCGATGTCCATTACAATCTGGGCATTCTTTACGACCTTTATATGCAGGATCTGGCTAAAGCGCTGGAGCATTACCAGCAGGCGGCCGCATTAATGTCACAGACAGATGAAACACTGGCGATGTGGATTACAGATCTTGAGCGGCGTAATGCGGAGCAGATGGCGGGGGATGATTCATGAGTCGATTTAAGACAATCGCCCGTCTGCCAATTCTGCTGTGGGCATTCTTTATTTCTGCTGCGCAGGCCGAAGACGTTATTCGTCTGGAAGGTATATCCATTCAGGGTAACAGCCAGGAACCGAATGTTATGTATATTATGCCGTGGAGTGCGCCGCCGGGTACGGGACGACTGTATCAGCCGATTAGCAGTTACCGGGACCAGTGGTTGCAACCCACCGACCGCGACCGGTTAAACCGCGAAATGCGTTATGCCGGACGCTACCTGGCGAAAGAGCCGGAGGCCGGGGCATTAAATGAACAGACATCAGATCAGCGGGCAACTGATCAGTAATCGTTTAACAGGCAGTCTTAAGGCTGTTTATATAACCAATAAGGTGGCATACATGGCTGCCGGAAATGATATTCAGGGGAAGTAACTATGGATTCAATTATTCGTTTTTTTCAGGAAGGCGGTGCATTTATGTATCCCATCGCCATCGTTATGGCCATTGGTCTGGCCATTGCGGTAGAGCGACTGCTGTTCCTGATGAAAGAAAAAAGCAGCAACCGCAAAGCGTTTGAAGATATGCTGCCAATGCTGCAGAAACGCGATCTGCGCAACGCCCTGAATTACGCCAATACATCCGGTACTAAAATCGGCAATATCTTTTCTGCAGCCATTGCCCGCATTCCTGGCAGTCAGCGTCGCGAAGAAATTGAGTACGCGCTGGAAGAAGGTCTGATGGAAGCCATTCCACAGCTGGAAAAACGTACCCAGTACGTTGCTACTCTGGCAAACATCGCAACCCTTATGGGCCTGCTGGGTACCATTATGGGTCTTATCGCCGCATTTACCGCCGTTGCCAATGCAGCGCCTGCTGAAAAGGCAGCGCTGCTGTCTCAAAGTATTTCGGTGGCCATGAACACCACAGCCTTCGGTCTGATGGCGGCTATTCCGCTGATTCTGTTGCACAGCTTTCTGCAGACAAAAACCAACGAAATTGTCGACAGTATTGAAATGGCTGGGGTTAAGTTCCTCAACATCATTACTGAACGTAAGCCAGGTCAGCCATCCAGCAACTGAGTGCCGAGCATGAGACGCCAAAGACGATTTAAGGAAGAGGCGGAGCTCAACGTAACATCCTTCATGAATCTCATGATTGTGCTGGTGCCGGTGCTGTTGATGAACATGGTGTTCTCGCAGCTGGCGGTTCTGGATCTGAGGCTACCTGCCGGCGATCAGCCGGGCACAGCTGAAATTGATCCGGAAGATGTTTCGCTTGAAGTGGTTATCCGGAATTCCGGGTTCGAACTGAACCGGACCTATCAGGAAAAAACGGAAACCATCGTGCTTTTGCCTAAAAAAGAAGACGGGTTTGATTACAGCGGCTTATCGCTGGCTTTGCAGGATGTAAAAAAGAATCCTGGCTTCGCCGATAAGAAAGACATCAGCCTGTTATCGGAACCTGATATTGATTATCAGACGTTAATTAACGTGATGGATACCGTGCGTATTTATCCGGCAGTGGTGGCGGCCAGTCTGGTCGATGCAACGCTGTTTCCGGATATTTCCATGGGGGATGCAGCAGCGCTGAGCGGGGAGGTGACCGAATGAGAATGTCACGTCGCGCCAAGCGTATGGAGCGCAACCATAAACGTAAAAAGGCCGCCGGTGGTCTGAACCTCACTGCCCTGATGGATATTTTTACCATCCTGGTGTTCTTCCTGATGGTTAATCAGTCAGAAGTGGAAGTTCAGAGTAATGATGCCATTGAATTACCGGTCTCACTGGCGGAAAACAAGCCGTCAGAAAACGTCACCATCATGATCAGTCAGGATGAAATTCTGGTGCGTGGCCGTTCTGTGGTTTCCACCGCAGACGCCAGTGCAGAAGGTGAACAGATTACTGAGTTGAGCAAAGAACTTGAATATCTGGCCGGACGCATGCCACTGCCGCCGGGTGCTGAAGATCAGGGGCGTCCTGTTACCATTATGGGTGACAAAAGCACGCCTTATACACTGCTGAAAAAGGTGATGAATACCAGCGCCAAAGCGGGGTTCAATAATATTTCTCTGGCGGTTAACCAGAAAGCACCCGGACAGGGAGGTGAGTGATGACAGTTCATACTCATGTCCCTCAGTTCCCATGGAGTGATGCCGGTGATCGCCATCGGTTTATTCCGTTACTGGTTGGTTTTCTGCTGGCTGTGCTGGTGTTGGGGGTCATTATTCCGTTTATTTCACTGCCGGAACGTGACCGTCAGGAAATGGAGCAGTTGCCGCCTCAGCTGGCCAGAGTAATTGAGCGTCAGAAACTGGAAAAACCAGAGCCGCCACCACCTGTAGTGGAGGAAAAACCAGAGCCTGAGCCGATACCGGAACCTGAACCAAAGCCGGAACCAAAACCTAAGCCGCCTGAGCCAAAACCAGTGCCTGAGCCAAAACCAGTGCCGAAGCCAAAGCAGGAACCTAAGGCAGAAGCGACGCCGGAAAAACGCGAACAGGCTAAGGAAACGGCAAAAAAAGCGTTTGGTAATGATGCTCTGAATGCTTTGAGCAGCATACGCAGTCAGGTGCCGATTGCAGATCTGAACACATCGAGCAAAGGGTTATCCAATGCCGGCAGTAAAGCGACCAGTGTCGGTACCGTGGTCGATCGCGAAGCTGCGGTACGCGGTTCGGGCGGGGTTGATGTGGCGACACTGACCAACGAAACCGTGGGTGAAAACCTTGGCGATCGTCAGGTGACGGAAGTGGAAATGACCGCGGAACAGGAGCAGGCAACGGTTGCTGCTACTACCCGTTCGCAGGAAGAGCTGAACCTCGTGTTTGAACAGTACAAGGTACAGTACGACCGGATTTATCGCGGTGCATTACGTAAAGATCCGACACTGGCTGGTTCCGTACTGCTTAAACTGGATATTCAGCCGGACGGTTCTGTGTCCAGTTGCCGGGTGGCCGAAAGCGAGTTGGGCGACGATAAGCTCAAGCGCCGTCTTGAATCCAAGTGTAAGCAGATGGTGTTCGAGGCGCGTCAGGGAATTGCTGTGACCACAGTTGAGTTTCCGATCCGCTTTATGCCGTAACACACTGTCGGGTCATGTCTGGCATTGTGAATGTCAGACATAAAAAAACCGGTCGAAGACCACTGCTGTCCCACAGTTTAAAACGGATCTTTTTATAAACGGCTTTTAATGCCGCAAAGCCTTATGCCTCCTGGGGGAACTTATCCCCCGGGCCGGCA
>MDSZ01020780.1_pt1 | contig 68579 bp, 61 predicted proteins | sample 811201 | NCBI WGS metagenome assembly MDSZ01 (sample SAMN05326647, study PRJNA326480) | marine metagenome | isolation source: seawater | place: Indian Ocean: North | collected 2010
ACAACTAAATCAGATCCTCTTACCATGTCACCACCAGAAAAAATCTTTGGGTTAGAAGTTTGAAATTTTAACTCTTGTCCTTCTGGAGCTATCACTAACCCAGACTTATTAGTTTGAATTTTAAAATCCTTAAACCATTTTGCGGGATTAGCCCTAAAACCAAAGGCAATTACTACCTCGTCAGCAGGGTAAATTTCTTCGGTACCCTGAATTGGAATCGGAACTCTTCTTCCATTTTGATCAGGCTCACCTAATTTAGTTTGGATTGTTTTAACACCTTTAACATGATCTTTTCCAATAATTTCGATTGGTTGAATATTGAATTCGAATTGGACGCCTTCTTCTTTAGCATTAATTACTTCCCTCCTTGAGCCAGGCATATTTTTTTCATCTCTTCTATATAAGCACGTTACAGATTTAGCCTTTTGTCTGATAGCTGTTCTATTGCAATCCATTGCAGTATCTCCACCTCCCAAAATAACAACATCCTTACCTTTGAAATTAATGTAATCAGATTGCCTTTGTTTGAATTTAAGAAGATGATTGGTATTGCCAATAAGATAATTAATTGCTTTATGTGTCTGTGGGAGATCCTCGCCTTTAAAGCCCCCCTCTAGTGAAGTGTAGGTTCCCATGCCTAGAAATACTGCATCATATTTCTCATGCAGTTTCTTAAAGGAAATGTCTTTCCCTATTTCTTTATTAAGATGAAACTTAATACCCATTTCTTCAAGAATTTTTCGTCGTCGTCTCACAACATTTTTTTCTAACTTAAATTCAGGAATTCCGAATGTCAGTAAACCACCAATTTCTGGTTGCTTATCATAGACATCACAATTAATCCCAGCTCTTATGAGGATATCTGCACATCCGATGCCCGCAGGGCCAGCTCCAATAATTGCAACTTTCTTATTGGTCCAAGTTCTATTACTCAGATCTGGTTTCCACCCCATATCTATTGCTTTATCAGTTATATATTTTTCAATATTACCAATACTGACAGCACCGAACCCATCATTTAGCGTACAGGCCCCTTCACACAAACGATCTTGAGGGCACACCCTTCCACACATTTCTGGAAGAGAGTTTGTCTGATGGCATAAATCAGCAGCTTCTAATATATTTCCCTCGTTTACGAGTTTCAACCAGTCAGGTATATAGTTATGAACAGGGCATTTCCATTCGCAATATGGGTTCCCGCAGTCTAAACATCGATGAGATTGATTAGACGCTTCTAATTGATTGTAATCACCATATATCTCTACAAAATTAATTTTTCTTTCTTCAATATTTTTCTTATTTGGGTCATAACGGCCAACTTCCAAAAATTGGAAATCGTTAGTAACAGGAACATGTTCAACATATTCTGATCTTGATTTAAAGTTTTCTAGAGAAGGTATCGTTGAGGTTGGAATAGTGCTTTGACTTAGAAGTTCTTTTTGCCACTCAAATAACATTAATTTTGCTTCCTCTAAGTCAGTGATCGGAGCAAATGATTTTGTTACATATTTTCTGTTTAATCTAATTTTTCCATAAAAATATGGAGAACGGGGTTGAGTAAAAAGCAACAGACCTTTTTCAATCTTATATTGTTTGTTTTTTGTTCTCATTAATTTGTAATATTTCAGCCTGGTAGGTATGACATAGTATGACATTATTGTGCTAATATGTATAATCTTATGCCTCTAAAGAAGCCTACAATATCGTTATATGAAGAATCGCAAGCTAAAGATAATTGTGGTTTTGGACTAATAGTAAATCGAAATGGGGCATTGAATAGGGATGTAGTTACCCGTTCCATTGCTGGCCTGACCAGCATGACGCATAGAGGAGCCATTGGATCAGATGGCAAAACCGGAGATGGTTGCGGCCTCCTATTTAATCTAAATCAAAAATTCTTCCAAAAAAAAATAAAAAAAGAATTAAATATAAAGTTACCGGATTTGTTCGGAGTTGCTCAGATTTTTTCATCTACTGCACTTAAAAAAGATTTATCTACTATAAAAGAAATTCTTAAATCAGAGGGTCTAACCTTTGTGTGTATGAGAGAAGTTCCAATAGATAAATCTGTTCTAGGAGAAATAGCACTTGAATCATTGCCAGAAATTAATCAGATATTTATAACTCCATTTTCAAAAGATCTTGGTAAGGAAAAATTTGAGTCATCTCTTTTGCAAGCCAGGAAGAAAATTGAAGAAGTGCATAATGATGATGAGAGACTATATATATGCAGTATGTCTAGTCAAACCATTGTTTATAAAGGCCTTATGCTGCCAGATGCAATTAGTAACTTTTATAAAGATATAGCTAAAAAATCGTTTACAGCTAAGATCTGCTTATTCCACCAAAGATTCTCTACAAATACTCAGCCAAGATGGCACCTAGCTCAACCCTTTAGACTGCTTGCTCATAATGGAGAAATAAATGCAATCAGAGGCAACAGGAATTGGGTTAAAGCTCGTTCCCCTAAATTTTCCACACCCATTATTCCAACTATCAGTGAATTTAAATCCTGGGTAAATGAAACAGGTTCTGATTCTTCAGCTCTTGATAATATGATTGAACTGCTTGTGAAAGGAGGCATTAATTTTTTTAGATCCATCAGAATGGTTTTGCCTCCAGCATGGCAAAATATTCACACCATGGATCCAGAGGTAAGAGCTTTCCATGAATATAATTCTATGCATATGGAAGCTTGGGATGGTCCGGCTGGTATTGTTATGTCTGACGGAGTGTGGGCAATCTGTGTGTTAGATAGGAATGGATTGAGACCTGCTAGATACCAAGTGCTTGCTAATGGCATGATAGTTGTAGCCTCTGAAACAGGTATTTATCCAGTAGAAGATGCAGAGGTTCTTCAAAAAGGCCGCCTAAGCCCAGGTGGAATTTTTGCAGTTAATACCGAGTCAGGAGAGATTCTTGATCAGAATGTTATTGATGATCAGTTGAAGCAAAATAAACCATATCGAGAGTGGCTAAGAGAGTCTGCAATTTATCTTGAATCAACTCTAGATGCCTTTGAGGGACCAGGTATAAAGAAAATTCCGCATCATGAATTCATAAAATCTTCGAAACTTTTTTCTTTGTTTAGTGAAGAAAGAGTATCCGTAATAAAGCCATTAGCTTTAGATGCTATAGAGGGAACTGGTTCAATGGGTGATGACACTGCTCTAGCAATGTTAAGCAAAATGCCAAGATCTATATATGATTATTTTAGGCAACAATTTGCGCAAGTAACCAATCCCCCCATTGATTCTCTAAGAGAATCAAGTGTTATGTCTTTAGAAGTATGTTTTGGTCCTGAGTTAAATATATTTGAAGAAACTAAAGATCATGCAAAGAGAATAGTAAGTACATCACCTGTTCTTTCCCATAAAAAACTTTTAGCTCTTTTAAATAATAGTTATTTTTCTTCTAAGAATTTTGATCTTCAGTATTCGCCTAAAAAGAATCTTAAAGAGGCTCTCAATTTATTAACGAAAAAAGTAGTTGCAGCTGTTCGAAAGGGAGAAATTATTATTCATTTAAATGAGAAACTGCCTGAAGGCAACAATCTTTCAATTAATGCTATGCTTGCTGTTGGGTGTATCCACCAAGAACTTGTTAGATTGGGTCTTAGATCTGATGCTAACCTAATAGTTAGCTCTGCTACAGCTAGAGACACTCATCAAATTGCTTGCTTAATTAGTTTTGGTGCAACTGCTGTTTATCCTTGGCTAGCTTTTCAGACGATTTTAGATCTTACTCATCGCAAAGAACTCAAAGGTAGTCCAACAGCTAATTGTGCTAAATATAGAAAAGGCATAAACAAAGGTCTTCTAAAAATAATTTCTAAAATCGGTATCTCAACTATCTCGAGTTATAGAGGTTCTCAATTACATGAGATAGTTGGTTTAAGTGCAGATATTGTAGATCTATCATTTACAAATACAGTTAGCAGGGTTGGAGGCAAAACATTTCAAGATTTAGATGATGAAATGCGATCATTGCAGAAATACGCTGATTCAAATGTGAGTGAAATCGGTTTAGGCGGATTATTAAAATTTGTTCATGGTGGTGAGTATCATACTTATAATCCAGAGGTTGTGAAAAAGCTTCAAGAAGCAGTTAGCACAGGTTCTAAAGAAGCATATAAAGAATATGCAGATCTTGTAAATCTTAGGCCTCCAGCCATGTTAAGAGACTTAATGGAGCTTAAATTTCCAAATAAAACCAAAAAAATAGCACTTGCTAATGTTAGCGAGTTAATAAAAAAATTTGATTCAGCTGGAATGAGTCTCGGAGCTTTGTCTCCAGATGCTCATGAAACTTTGGCTGAAGCAATGAATAGTATGGGAGCAAGATCTAATTCTGGAGAGGGAGGAGAAGCTAAGGAAAGATATGGGACTGCCAAAATGTCAAAAATCAAACAAGTTGCATCAGGCCGTTTTGGCGTCACGCCAGAGTATTTAGTAAACGCTGAGGTTTTGCAAATCAAGATTGCTCAAGGTGCCAAGCCGGGCGAGGGAGGTCAACTCCCTGGAGGAAAAGTTAATCCATTGATAGCAAAGCTTAGATATTCAACTCCAGGAATAACCCTTATTTCACCTCCACCACACCATGATATTTATTCCATCGAAGATTTAGCTCAATTAATTTTTGATCTAAAACAAGTGAATCCAAAAGCACTTGTATCTGTGAAATTAGTCTCTGAGCCAGGCGTTGGAACTATTGCTGCAGGTGTTGCCAAGGCTTACGCTGATTTAATTACAATTTCTGGACATGATGGTGGAACAGGTGCCAGCCCCTTATCATCTATTCGTTATGCAGGATCTCCTTGGGAACTTGGTTTATCTGAAGCACACCAAGCACTTAGAGCAAGTAATTTAAGGCATAAAGTTAGACTGCAGGCTGATGGGGGATTGAAAACTGGTTTAGATGTAGTAAAAGCAGCCATCCTTGGAGCTGAATCTTTTGGTTTTGGAACAGGCCCAATGATAGCAATGGGTTGTAAATATTTACGAATTTGTCATTTAAATAGCTGTGCAACAGGTGTCGCTACTCAGAGAAGAGATATCATTGATCATCATTATATTGGTGAAAAGGAGAGGGTCATAAATTACTTCACATTCATTGCAAACGAAGTTCAAGAAATCTTAGGCAAGCTAGGCGTTTCAAATCTCGAATCAATCATAGGTCAGACTCAATATTTAAAAGATATTACACAAGATAATCCTAACACTCAAAATATCAATCTATCTCCAATTTTATATTCTGATCAACAATCTGATGCTCCTCATTATTGTAAAACAATATCAAATGATCCATGGGATAAAGCAGACTTAAATGCAAAGATTCTTAAAGATTTAAGATCATCTATTACGAAAGCTCATTCCGCTGAGTTTTCTTACAATATTTCAAATAAAGATAGAGCTGTTGGAGCACAAGTTTCCGGTTTGATTGCATCGCTATATGGAGAGAAGGGACTTAATCAAAAGCAAGTCCTTTATTTTAAAGGATCTGCAGGTCAAAGTTTTGGTGCTTGGAATGCAGTAGGCCTTCATCTAGAACTTGATGGTGATGCAAATGACTATGTAGGCAAAGGAATGAATGGGGGTAAGATAGTAATATCTAGTTCCGCAGAATACGCTACCCAAGATTCGCCGACTGTTTTGGCTGGAAATACTGCATTATATGGCGCAACAGGAGGTGAACTTTATATTGGCGGATGTGTAGGTGAAAGGTTTGCTGTTAGAAATTCTGGCGCATCAGCAGTAATAGAAGGGGCCGGTGATCATTGTTGTGAATATATGACAGGAGGACATGTAACAGTATTAGGAAATGTAGGTTCAAATTTTGGAGCTGGAATGACAGGCGGTTTTGCATATGTTCTTGATACCAATCGAAGATTTTTTGATCAATGTAACAGGAGTCTAATTAATCTAGATAGAATTGTTAGCGAAGAAATGGAATCTCATAGAAAATTTTTAAAACAAATCCTTGCTCGTCATATTAAAGAGACTAAAAGTGAAAGGGCTAAATTAATATTAGATGAATTTGATAGATATGAACCATCTTTCTGGTTGGTATCACCAGCAGCTCTAAATATTCAAGATCTTTTAAAAGCAACTACTGCAAATGCAGCTTAATTTACTAGACCTTTTTTAAGGTTACTTGCATCAAATGAATCTGTTACGATTGCATTTGACAGTCTATTCAGAAGAACTAAATTTAATTTTCCAGACTTAATTTTTTTATCTCTATATATAAAAGGCTTTAAATCGTTATATTTATATTGAGTTAATGAAAGATCAAATTCATACATTTCTAATAAACACTTAGCATCAATTAAATCTTTTTCAGAAATCAGTTCTTCTAGGTAGGAGATTTTACATGCAATTATCATCCCTTTAGCAACGGCTTCTCCATGAAGGATTTTTTTGTATTTGCCATGAGCCTCAATAGCATGTCCAAAGGTGTGACCAAAATTTAATATTGCACGAATACCATTTTCTTTTTCATCCTTGATCACAATTTTAGCTTTGGTTTGAATAGATTGAAAAATCATCTCTTCAATGATTTTATGATTCATTGAAAGAATTTTTTTTGGATTATCTTTTAGGAATGAATAAAGAGATTTATTTTTGATCAAGGCATATTTAATAACTTCTGCTAATCCAGACTTAAATTCTCTTTTTGGAAGTGATTCTAATGCGATAGTATCTATTATGACACCTTTTGGATTATAGAAGGCTCCAACGAGATTTTTACCCGCTGAGATATTTATAGCTGTTTTGCCGCCCACTGATGAATCTACTTGTGAAAGGAGAGTCGTTGGGATTTGAATGAATTCAATTCCTCTTAAATATGAACTTGCTACATAACCTGAGATATCCCCAATCACTCCTCCACCAAGCGCAATGATCACATCTGTCCTATCAAAATTATTTTTTGCTAAAAAATTAAGAATTCTTTGAAAATTTTGTAAAGACTTAGATTTTTCTCCCTGGGAAAGAATAAAGCTAAAAACTTTGATAGATTTTTTACATATTCCAGTTACTTTTTTTGTTATTTTTGCTGGAACCCCATTATCAGAAACGATTAGAACTTTATTATGTTGTTTAAGTAGAGGGGCAAGGTTTTTCTTTGAGATTGTATCTCTGCCAATTATAATTTTGTACTTGTTATTATGCTGACCAGCAGATAATTCTTTAGCCATAATTTTTAACTAGTTTAATTAATTCATTTGCAACTTCAGAACCGCTTTTATCTTCAGTATCAATTATATGATCAGCCACTTCTTCATAAAGGGATTGTCTTGATTTTTGTAGTTCAGTTAGCACTTCTTCTGGGTCCCCATCTTTTAACAAAGGACGATCTTTATCTTTTGCAGTTCTTTCAACTTGAATATTAAGCGGGGTATGCAAATAAAAGACGGTTCCTCTAGAGGAAAGAAGTTCCCTATTTTCTTCTTTAATTACTATACCTCCACCTGTTGCAAGAACAATTGAATTTAATGCAACCATTTCTTTTAATGTAGATGTTTCTCTCTTCCTGAAGCCTTCCTCGCCCTCAATATCAAAGATCCAGTCTATTGTTACCCCAGTAGTTTCTTCAATCTTTGCATCAGTATCATGAAAATCAAGAAATAGCTCTCCAGCCACGATTTTTCCTACCGTGGTTTTTCCAGACCCCATTGGGCCAACAATAAAAATATTCATACTTAGTTTTTTAGATTGCAGATTCTATCATTTATAAGGGTAAAATAATTCTTATTCATGTATCAAAATATTTCATTACTAAAGGCAATTAATATAAGTACCTACTTCATATGATTAAGAAACTAATAAATTTGTTATTAAAGTTGTCAATAATTGTTACTTTGGCATCAATTTTAACTATTGTCGGTGGTTATATAGTTTTTAAGCCAAGTCTTCCAGAGATTAACTTGGTTGATGAGGATATTTTGGAAATTCCGCTTAAGGTATATACATCTGATGGTGTTCTGATTGGGGAATTTGGCGATCAGAAGAGAAGGACTATTGAATATGAAGATATCCCTCAGAATCTTAAGAATGCATTCTTAGCAGCCGAAGATGATCAGTTTTTTGAACACAATGGTATCAGGGTTCCCTCTCTCATTAGGGCTTTCTATCAAATGGTTAGATCGGGTGAAATTGTTAGTGGGGGCGGGACCATAACTATGCAGGTAGTAAGAGGATATCTATTATCTCGTGAACAAAAAGTTATTCGAAAGATAAAAGAAATTTACTTAGCTTTTGAACTTGAAAGCTCAGCAACCAAAGAAGAAATTTTTTCTTTATATCTAAATACTATTTTTTTAGGTAATCGTTCATATGGTGTAGAAGCTGCTGCAAATAAATATTTTTCTAAATCTATTGATGATTTAACTCTTGCTGAGTCAGCTCTGATTGCATCATCAGCACAACTTCCATCTAGAATTAATCCTATTCGCTCTCCAGATAGATCTATTTTAAGAAGGAATTGGATTTTGGGCAGAATGTATAAACTTGGATATATAGGGAAAGCCCAGTATTTGCTAGCCAAGTCTGAATCAATTCATTTGACTCAGTTAGATTCAAGTTTTTCTTTAGATGGGCGCTATATATCAGAAATTGTTCGACAGGAGATGATAAATAGATATGGCCTTTCAGTTTATAAAGAAGGCCTTTCAGTTTTTACCACTATTGATTCAACGCTTCAGCAAGCAGCTCAAGATAGCGTGTCCAGAAACCTATATAACTATGATAAAAGGCATGGGTGGAGAGACCCTATTAATCTTTATACAAAAATACCAGAAAGAGTATTTACTGAACTTCAGAATAATAATATAGAGGTTTTGTATGAAGAATCTGATATTCAAGATGATCTTGGGATCAATCAATTATTCATTTCAATAATTAGAGATTACTTTGAAGATTTACAAGATTTTGATACTCATACTGGCGGAATAGTGATTGATGTTAAACCTGAAAGAATTATGTATCTAAGCAATTCTTTTAAACTCGAAAGCATTCCTTGGCAAGATAAATATAAATGGGCTAGAAGAAGAATAAATATTAATAAACTTGGACCAATTCCTCAAAACTTTTATGACATTCTTCGTTTAGGAGATTTAATTTATCTTACTGAGGTCGAAGGTAAAAATTATCTCGATCAGGTTCCTGAAGCTGAAGCAGCCTTTATTTCAATCAACCCGCTGAATGGCGCTATTAAAACTTATATGGGTGGATTAAATTTTTCAAAGAGCAATTTTGATAGAGTAAAACAGTCTTTTCCACAAGCTGGTTCGAGCTTCAAGCCATTTATCTACACTTCTGCATTTGCAAATGGTTATAGAGCATCAGATAAGATTAATGATGCACCGATTATTTTTGAAGATGCAAATTTAGAAAGCAGTTGGCGTCCAGAAAACTATACTGGTAAATTTTACGGCCCCATAAGGCTTCGAGAAGCTTTGGTCCAGTCCGTTAATCTTGTTTCAATCAAACTTTTAAGAGAAATGGGCATTCCGTTGACTCAAGACTTTCTATCTAAGTTTGGTTTTCCCAAATCTAGGCTTGCCCCAGATTTATCATTAGCATTAGGGTCTTCAAGCTTTTCACCAGCTGAGATGGTTCGAGCCTATGGTATTTTGGTTAATTCTAAGAATCCAAAGGATCTATTCTTTATTGAGAAAATTACTGATAGAAATGGAAATATTATTTTTAAAAATCCAATAACAGAGGATGAAGAAAATTCTAAAGTTCAAATTGATGCTTTCCCTTGGTTTCAAACTCAGTTAACCGATAAGACAAAGCCTTTCTTTCTCTTATCTCCCTTAAGAATAAATTCTCAACCTATTGATCCAAGAATTACTTTTATTACAAAAGATATTCTTCGTGAATCTCTTTCAAGGGGAAGCAATGGAAGGATAGTCAAGGTATTAAATCGTGATGACATTGCTGGAAAAACTGGAACTACTAATGATGCAATTAGTACATGGTTTTCGGGCTTTCATAATAGTTTAGTTACCACTGTATGGGTTGGTACAGATGATTTTTCTTCATTAGGGGATAATGAATTTGGTTCAAGTATCGCTTTGCCAATCTGGGTTGACTTTATGAAAGTTGCTTTAAATTCTATCCCTAAAGAAGATTGGAAGACCCCAAATGGATTATCTTATGTAAGAGTTGATCGTGATACTGGTAAGCCCATATCAGAGAGCAATAATAATTCTTATTTCGAACTTTTTTTAGATGAGGAAACTTAACCTTTAAATATACTGCTTGAAATAAGAGCCCAATAATTTTCTATGTAATTGCTTGGTATCTCCTTAAACTTATTTCTAATAAATCTTGAGATGATTCCTTCCATTATTGATGTAATTAAGTGAGCGCTTTGACCGGCTGTTAATTTTAGAGAATCTTTTTTTGTTGATAACAATTGCTTAATTGCGAGCTCTAATCTTTCATAGAACTGATTTACAGCATCAATAACATTTTGCTCATTTGGACCTAATGCTTCACGCGATAGTATGCGAGCAAAACCTTTATTTTTTTCTAAAAAAATTGAAAAAAAGAAGAATATCAATCGTACTTTTTCTTTTGAATCAATATCTGATTCCTTTTTTATTTCACCAACTTTTTCAAAGATTGTTTGATCACAAAAAGTAAATAACTCTAAAAAAATAGAGCGCTTGCTTGGAAAATGTCTATAAAGAGCCGCTTCTGTGATACCACTCTCTGATGCAAGAACTGCTGTCGTTACTTTAGTTGTATCTCTCTCTTCTAATAGTTTAGCTAAACTTTGAAGAATAATTTGTTTTCTATCATTTGGCATTACTTTAGCTTAGCTCAATGTTAATTGTTTCATCAATTTTTTTTAGTTGATTAAGGAAGGTATTTTTAATTTCATTTAATCTTGAAGGTGAGTTAGCTTCGAATCTTAAGACAAGTTTTGGCGTGGTGTTTGATGCTCGAAGCAGTCCCCAGCCATCTTCATAGTCAACTCTTAAACCATCAATTGTAATTTTTTTACCCCCTTCAAACTCAGCATTAGCAATAAAATCTTCAACTATTTTGAATTTCCTGTTCTCTTTTATATTTAGGTTAAGCTCAGGTGTTGAATGGGCTTTTGGTAATTGTTTAAAGATAGATGAAAGTAAAATATTAGATTTTTTGATGATTTCTATTAGTCTGAAAGCAGAGTAATGACCATCATCAAAACCATACCATTGATCATTAAAGAAAATATGGCCACTCATTTCTCCAGCAAGTGGAGCATTAGTTCTTTTTAAAGTGTTTTTAATATGAAAATGGCCAGTTGGAGACATTACAGGAATACCTCCAGATTTAGTGATAATTTCAGATAGTAAATTTGAGCATTTCACATCAAATACAATTTCTTTAGCTTTGTTACTTTTTAACACTTCTTTGCTAAAGATCATCATAAGTTGATCTGGGTAAATAATTTCTCCCATGTTTGTTACTACTCCAAGCCTATCTCCATCCCCATCAAATGCAAATCCAACATCTGCAGATTCACTCCTGACAGTTTTCACAAGGTCTTCAAGGTTCTCTAATTTTCCTGGGTCTGGGTGGTGGTTAGGGAAGTTCCCATCTATATCGCAAAATATTTCAATTACATCATGCCCAAGTTCACGCATTAATTTTGGAGCAATTTCTCCAGCTGAGCCATTTCCGCAATCAATAACGATTTTCATTTTTTTTGATTTATTTTCAGCTTGAGATATGACTTCTGAAATATATTCATCCATAAGATCATATTTATTTCTCTCAATCCCAGGATTATTTATATATTTTTCTTCATTTGAGATCATATCTAGGATATCAATTCCCGAGATAGGCAAGTCATTAATTACAATTTTAAAACCGTTATATTCTTTTGGATTGTGGCTCCCTGTAATCATTACACCTGATTTAGAAGATAATTTTTTTGCTGCAAAATATAGAAGAGGGCTAGTTACAACTCCAACATTAACAATATTTATCCCATTTAATTGTAGCTCTTTAGAAAGACTTTTTAATAAATCTTCCCCTGAAAGGCGACCATCTCTGCCTAGGGCTAGCTCATCTATTTTTTCATCATGACATTTTTGTGCAATTGCGCTTGCAATGGCCTTCACAGAAACTTCATTTATCTGATCGGGAACTATTCCGCGAATATCATATTCCCTAAAAATGGATTCATCGATCATAGCAATTTTAATTTCATTATATGGCTTGTTTTGTCATAATAACTGAGACTTAAAACCATACACAACATGTTTCTAAATACTGACTCAAAATTTATTTGGCTGAACGGCACTTTTCAGCCATTTAATGAAACAAATACCCATCTGTTATCAAATACTTTGCATTACGGTATGGGTGTTTTTGAGGGTTTAAGAGCTTATGAGACTGTTAATGGGGGGGCTATTTTTAGATTATACGATCATACAAAGAGATTGTTTGATGCAGCTTCTAAAATTAATATCATTATTCCTTATTCCATAGAAGAGTTATGCCAAGCGCAAATAGAGTCAATGTCAAAAAATAATCTTTGTGAAGGTTATATAAGACCAATTGTTTTTCTTGGGAATGAGTCTATGGGTTTAAGATCACAAGATACTCTTTCGGTAAATGTTGCCATTGCTTGCTGGGAATGGCCCTCATATATGGATCCAGAAGCAAAGAAAAATGGCATTTCTGTTATCAAATCTCCGTTTCATCAATATGACAACCCCTTATATTCAAATAATAAGATTATTGGTACATATGTTAATTCAATTATGGCTGTTAATGATGCAATTTCTAAAGGGGCTGAAGAGGCAATACTAATGGACAAGAATGGTTATATTTCAGAGGGAAGCGGAGAAAACCTTTTCATAGTAAAAGACTCTAAATTATTGACCCCAACAACAGATTATTGTTTAAACGGAATTACTAGACAAAGTGTTATATCTATTGCCCAAAACCTTAATTATGAAGTTGAAGAAAAGAATCTTACTTTTGATGACTTGTTGAATGCTGATGAAGCTTTTTATTCTGGAACTGCTGTTGAAATTACACCTATAACGACTGTAAATGGATCAATAATTGGTTCAGGCTCTATTGGGCAAATTACAGAAACCCTTCAAACAAAATATTCTGAAATAGTTTGCGGTCAAGATAAAAGCTACTCAGACTGGCTTACCGCTATCTAATCTTAAAATTAAATTGAACCAGAAATTAAATATTGCTATATCTAGCTATCGCAGCGCTCCATTTAGTGGGGGGCAGGGCATATTTGTTTATGAATTATCTAAAGCATTACAAGCTTTAGGGCATAAAGTAGATATTATATCTGGACCTCCTTATCCTAGTTTAGAACCAGAGATTAGTTTAATTAAATCTCCTGGATTAGATTTGTTCAGTACATTTGTATTTAAAGAAAGAGTTTTGCTTTTTAAAAAAAAGAAAAATAAATCTTTTGATGATTGGTATGAGTTTTTTTCTGCCCTTGTAGGAGGCTTCCCAGAAATAAAAACATTTGGTAACAGATTAAGGGATTTACTTGATAAGTCATCCTATGACATAGTGATTGATAATCAATCTATTAGCTATGGAATTCTTCAGGTTCAAAAAAATATTCCTGTAATTGAAATTGTTCATCATCCAATTACAAAAGATTATGAATATGATCTTCAATTTTCTAAAGGAATGATTCAGAACCTTTCTAAGCGGCGATGGTTTTCATTTTTAAAAATGCAAAAAAAGGTCGCTCCAAGATTAAAGGTCATATCTACACCATCGTTAAATTCAAAGAAAGATATTGAGAAAGATTTTAATGTTCCTAGTAAGAATGTTGTTGTTATTCCAAATGGAATTGATCATATAAAATTTTCTCCTAAAGATAATATTAATAGGACTCCGGGTCAGTTAATTACTACAGCAAGTGCTGATGTTCCTTTAAAGGGCTTAGATTTTACTTTGAAGGCTATAGCCGCATTAAAAGAAGATTTTCCTCATGTTAGGCTCATAATTATTGGCTCGCCAAGACCTGGCGGTCATACAGAGCGTCTTATACAAAAATTAAAAATAGAGGCTAATATTGCATATAAAAGTAATTTAACAAAAGAAGAAATTGCAATTGAGTATGCACAAAGCAATATTGCAATTGTTAGCTCTCTATACGAAGGATTTGGTTTTCCAGTAGGAGAGGCTATGGCATGCGCAATTCCTTTAATAGCTACAAATGTTGCCTCTATACCTGAAATTGCCAGTTCTTTTGCTGAATTAATACCTGATAGAGATTCAAAAAGTATCGAGCTAGCGATCAGAGATATTTTTTCCCATCCATCAAAGTATCAAATTAGAGCAGATGCTGGCAGAAAACATATAATAGAAAGCTTTGATTGGCAGAAAATCGCAAATCTTTATGAGCAGTTAATTCAAAAAACAATAGAAGAATTTAAATGTTAACTTTTAATTTAAAAAAAGTTCATCTGTCACCTAACTCAAAAGTATTAGATGTGGGGTGCGGAGAGGGGCGTCATATTTTTGGTTCTTTGAATGAATACACTGATGTATATTGCATTGGATTGGATCAGGATATCCCCTCATTAGATAAATGCAAAGAAGGCCTAGAATTATTTAAAGAGCTTGATTCTAGCGCAACAGTTTTTCTTCAAGGTTCTGTATATAAATTACCATTTGAAGATAATTGTTTTGATCTTGTTATTTGCTCAGAAGTTTTAGAGCATCTAGAAGATTACCATGCTGCAATTGGTGAAATTTATAGAGTTTTAAAACCTAGAGGTAAATTCTTGCCTAGTATTCCATCATATTGGCCTGAAAAAATATGTTGGACACTTTCAACAGAATATCAAAATATGCCAGGAGGACATGTAAGAATTTTTAAGAAGCGTCAAGTAATTAATGAGATAACTAATCATGGATTTAAGTATGATCATTCAGAAAGATTTCATGGTTTGCATAGCGCATATTGGTGGTTAAGATGTTTATTTTGGAGCAACCAAGACTCAAATTTCTTGGTAAAGATTTATAAAAGATTTCTTGAATATCAGATTCTTCAAAATCCCGGATGGTTGAATAATATAGAAAAGATTATTAATCCAATATTTGGAAAAAGTATTGCATTTTATTTTGAAAAAAGATGAAAAAGTTTCCTAATTCATCATATATTGATCCTTCTTCATTATCTGGATTGGAGTATTTAGGTAAGTTTCTTGAGGATGTTCAACTTTTGTCAGGTGCTATTCCTTCAAACCAAGATAATTCTCATGATCCATGGGATCATCTTGAGGCCGTGATGGGACTATCTACTTTGGGTTATAAAGATCAAGCTCTTAAAGGTCTGAATTGGATGATTGCCAATCAAAATGAAGATGGTAGTTGGTATAGTTTATATGATAATGATGAACCGTTAGAGTTTAATAAACAGTCTAACTATGCATCTTACATTGCTGTTGCTGTATGGCATTTTTATCTGTTGAATCAAGATATAGATTTTCTTAAAAGTTTTTGGGAGCCAGTTCAAAAAGGGATTTTATTTTCTCTTTCTCTTCAAAATATTAATGGTGCTATTGCATGGAATCTAGATGAATTCTCCAAGGTTGACGAAGATTATCTTTTAACTGGCTGCAGCTCTATTGCTAAAAGCATTGAATGTGCAATTGCTATTTGTCAAGTCTTGGGGCATGAAGATTATGAAGTAGAATGGAAGATTGCCCATTCAAAATTACTAGCAACAATTGAAGATCCTTTAGGGATTTTTGATCTTAAGAAAGACCGTAGTAGATTTTCGATGGATTGGTATTATCCAATATTAGGTGGAATACAATCAAATGATAGGATTGCTTCGCTTACATCCAAGATTAAAGAGTCTTTTTGGATTAAAGGTCTTGGAATAAAGTGTGTTTCTGACGAGCCTTGGATTACCGTTGCTGAGACTAGCGAGTGTTCTATAGCATTTAAAAAAATTGGAGAGGATGAAATTGCATCTGAGCTTTTGCAGAATGCTATTTCAATAGTAGATGAAAAAGGCATACCTTATATGGGTTGGCAATTTCATGAAAATATTTATTGGCCAGAAGAAACGCCATCATGGACATCTGCAGCTTGCATTCTAGCAGCTGATGCAAATAATAAACTTACTAATGCTTCTGGTCTTTTTATTCAAAAGCAATTTAAGTTTTAGTTAGACAAATAATCGTATCAATTCGCTCATGAAGAATAAAACCTTCTCTCAAAGCTTTTTTGTAAATTAAATAAGGTGCTTGTCCTCCATCTTCAGGATTTTCATAGATATCATGTATCACTAATGCTCCTTTAGGATGGATTTTTGAGTTCCAATTATCATAGTCTTTTATTGCAGATACTTCAGTATGGCTCCCATCTATAAATAGAAGTCCTAATTCTGTTTTCCAAGTAGGCGCTAAAGAATTTGAATTAGCAATAATTGGAATCACCCATTTACTTTCATCAAATTGATGAAGATTTTTTTGCATTAGAGGTACTGTGTTTACCCGACCAAGCTTTTCATCATAAATATCTGAGTCAAAATATTCTTCGCCCAATTGATGTTCTTCTGAACCAGAATGATGATCAATCGTATAAATAAGTTGCTCATTTACTAAAGTCCCGGCTGCTATGTAGAGAGAAGACTTGGCACCAAATGTCCCGATTTCAAGAGCAGGTCCATACCTAGAAAATATTTTGGCCCATTTTGTTAATGCCAAACCTTCATGTTTAGGCATAAAGCCTTTTAATGTGCTTAATTTTTCAAAGTCCATATTTATGTATAAAAATTTTTTCCTAAAGTAGATTTAAATCTTCTATGTACCCACAGGTATTCAGCAGGATGTTGAAGAATTTTCTCTTCTATTAAATTATTTATTTTTTGTGACAGCTCTATAGAGTCAAGCCCTATGGGATTTATTGATTCCAGCTTAAGGATAAGTTTATTATTTTTGTAAAATGAGTTGATGAATAATAGATTTGCATTTGTGAAATCAATAATTTTTTTGGTCGTTGTGATGGTTGCTGTTTCTTGGTTAAAGAAATTTAATTTAACAGAATGCTCCCACCCATAATCTTGATCTATTGCATAGAGAACATTTTTTCCATCTTTGAGCCATTTCATAAACTTTCTTGGATTATTCTTATCAGCTGTATCTTTCATACTTAACAGTCGACCATTTTCTTGAATCTTATTCATTGAAGTAGAATTATGCGGCCTGCTTACACCATATATTGGAACATTCATTGCTAGCAGACGAGCATCTAATTCAAGGTGTTGAGAGTGTTTGAATATTATTAAATTGCCTTTGGAGGTATTGTTACTAGATAAAAGATCTAGACCAATGATTTCATAATCAATTAAATTTTGTATTTTTTTATCAGACCAAAACCAAGCTATACCCGTTTCAATTATTGATCTTCCAAGAAACATAAAGTTTTTCTTTAAAAGATTTTCTCGAGCTGCTTTAGGCAAATCTGGGATACATAGTGCAAGGTTTGCTTGCGCTATTTTTTTTCTCTCTTTTGCAAAAACCAACAAAATAGATCCAGATATTTTTCCAATTGCTGGGTGCCATGAAGTTGGTAGGTGGCAAAGACCTTGCCATAATGTCATTATTATTCTCATCAATATTATGAGTACATCAAAATTAAAGAATGTATTATTACATTAATTTAAATATACATTTGCTATGAAGTTGCTAATTTATAATCTATTAATTTTAATACTATTGCCGGTATTTGTATTAAGAATCCTCATTAAGAGTTTTGCCGATTCAGATTACAGAAATCATTTTCTTAATAGATTTGGATATAGTTTGGGCCATGTTTCTCGAAAAAATAAAAAAATTATTTGGTTTCATGCTGTTAGCTTAGGAGAAGTTATAGGGTCGCAGGGGATTATTAATAAACTTACGGAAGATTTTGATATTGTTATAACAACTTCAACTCCAACTGGACTGCGGAGAGCAAAGGAAATATTCGGTGAGGATGTGGTAATTAATTATGCACCATGGGACTTTGTTCGATTTATAAATAGGTTTTTAAATCTATATAAGCCTGATGCAATTTTAATTTTTGAGACTGAAATATGGCCATCTATGATTACTAGAGCATTTAAAAAAAATATTCCTATATATTTGATAAATGGGAGACTGAGTCAAAAGTCTTATAAAAAATATTCTCTTTTATCATGGTTTTTAAAAGATATTCTGCAAAAAATAACCTTTTCTTTTGTGCAAGCTAATAAACATGAGGAGCGTTTTTTAAAGCTTGGAATTGACCAAGATAAGATTAAAACCGTAGGATCAGTTAAGTTTGATCTTCCTGGTATAGATGTTCAGCCCATTCAAAACAAAAAACCTTTTATTTTGGGTGCCAGTACCCATTCAGGAGAAGAAGATATAATATTGAATGCATACTATAAATTTTCAAGAAAACAAGAATTCAAACTATATCTTTGCCCTAGACATCCAGAGAGAGCAGAAAAAATCGCTAAGCAGTCATCTTTGATGGGTTTTAGAACGCAACTATTCTCAAAGCTAAATCCTAAAACTTTTGATGTTTGTATAATTGATAAAATAGGATTTTTGCCAAGTTTTTATGCATCCTCTGCAATGGCCTTTGTTGGGGGCAGTTTGGTTCCTAGAGGAGGCCATAATTTAATTGAACCGGCAGCTCTAGGATCTCCAGTTATCATAGGGCCTCATACATTCAATTTTGAAGATATCGTTAAGAAATTTCTTGAAGATGAAGCTTGTATCAAGGTATCAAACGAAGATGAATTGCTTGCTGCAATAGAATTGTTAGCTAGTGATTCAGATGCTGCCAATCAATATGCGCTAAAAGGTAAAGAGATCGTTAAGAAAAATAAAGGTTCAACAGAGATCCAGGCTTCTTATATAATCAAAGAATTGGGAGAAGCAAATTGAAGCTTATAACAGCCATTATCAAGCCTTTTAAGTTAGAGGATGTTCGTCAGTCCCTTGACGCTATTGGCATCACAGGCATGACAATTACTGAAGTTAAAGGATTTGGAAGACAAAAAGGGCACACCGAATTATATCGAGGAGCTGAATATGTAATTGATTTTTTACCAAAGATTAAGGTAGAAATTGCTGTATCTGTTGATCAACTAGATAATGTTATTGATGCAATTACTAAAAGCGCAAGCACTGGAAAGATAGGAGATGGAAAAATATTTGTCTCATCGCTTGATACAGTAATCCGGATTAGAACAGGCGAGACTGACCAAGACGCAATTTAAAAAATTAATTGAAACTTATTAAGAAACCTATCATATTTTTGTTAGGCCCAACCGCAGCCGGGAAGACTGAATGGGCCATTAGTTGGCAAAAGCAATTTGATGTGCTTGAAATAATAAGTGTTGACTCAGTTATGGTTTATAAAGAATGTAATATCGGATCTGCTAAACCAACAAATGAAGTTTTAAAAAATCATCCGCATCACTTGGTTAATCATGTTTCTTTAGATTGTGTTTTTTCTGTTGCAGATTTTTACGATTCATCACTTAAATTAATTCAAAAAATTCATGCTAGAGATAAAGTTCCATTAATGGTTGGTGGCAGCATGATGTATTTTAATCTCCTGAAGAATGGAATGAGCACTTTACCATCTGCTAATCAATCTCTCAGAAAAGAACTAGAAGACAAGATTGCTAATTATGGAATAAAAAATTTGCATGTAGATTTAGAAAGACTCGATCCAAATGCTGCAAAAGCAATTAAACCTCAAGATTCCCAGAGAATTATTAGGGCAATTGAGATAATAATTTCAACAGGCAGAAGTTTGGATGCAAATTTTTTAGCCTCAGAGCCGAGCTTATTGAAAGAAAAATATCAGGTAATTGAGTATGGAATCTTTCCTAATAAAAGAGAGGAGCTACATGAAAGAATAGAAGCAAGACAAGAGTCACTAGTTGGGAAAAAATTGCTTGAGGAGATATTCCAGATTCAAGATTCTTTTAATATTTCTAGTGAGCACCCAGCAATGAAAGCTATAAATTATAGGCAGGGTTTACAAGTAATTAATGGTCAATTAAATAAATCTGAATTATATGAAAAGTCTCTTTTTGCCACTCGCCAATTTGCTAAAAGACAATGCACTTGGATGAGAGGATGGGAAAACTTAGCTTATTTTGATCTCCACCATCTAGAAGTTGCTACTGAGGAGTTAAAAAAGCAACTTAATTTACTTGAAATCATTTAATTATCGGGATTTAACCCTAAATTATACTTATAATTAAACTTTACACTTATAGGTATTTATGTGAATTGGGATAATCAAAATAATCAAGACCCTTGGGGCAGAAAAGATCAAGACGAAGTTTCGTTCGATGATTTAATTAAGAAGTTTTCTTTAGTTTTTGGGAAGCAGAGCTCAGGATCAAACGGATCGTCTGGGAACAATGGATTCAAATTCCCAACAAAAAAAGCGTTTTTATATGGTTTATTTGGATTGCTTGTTATTTACGCAAGTATGTCAATTTATCAACTTGATTCGCCTGAGAGAGCAGTAGTTTTGAGATTTGGTGAATATCATGCTGAAACTGGCGAGGGTTTAAATTTTATGCTTGCTGGAATTGATGAAAGGTATGTTGAAAATGTTGCATTAACTAGACGTTATTCACAGACAGCTAATATGCTTACAAAAGATGAGAATTTAGTTGATGTGACCATTTCTGTTCAATACAGGATAAAGAATTTAAAAGATTTTGTTTTAAATGTTCGTGATCCAGAAAGCAGCTTAAGAGAAGCTACAGAAAGTTCTTTGCGTCATGTGGTTGGAGATAATAGTTTAGAAGAAACGCTCACTACTGGACGTGAAAAAATTGCTCAAGATGTAAACTCAAGACTCCAAAGCTATCTAGATTTATATGGCACAGGCCTTGTGGTACAGCAAGTAAATATTGAAAAAACAGATCCACCTTCAGCTGTAAAAGCTTCTTTTGATGATGTTGTTGCTGCGAGAGAGGACAAAGAAAAGTTACAAAATGAAGCTGATAGATATGGTCTTTCTATTGTCCCAGAAGCCAGAGGACAAGCATATGCCAGGATACAAGCTGCTGAAGCATACAGAGAAGAGGTTGTAGCTAATGCAGAAGGTGAGGCTGTTCGTTTTGATAAATTATTAGCTGAATATCAAAAGGCACCAAAAGTTACTCGAGACAGACTTTATTTAGATGCTTTACAGGGCTTGTATAGCAATTCTACAAAGGTATTGATGGATGTAGAGGGGGGCAATAACTTAATGTACCTTCCTCTAGACAAAATTCTTGAACAAAATAAACCGCAGGAGGAAGACTAATGACTAAAGGAATGAATCTCTTAATTCTTGCAGGACTTATTCTTGCACTGATTTTAAATAGTATTTTTGTCATAGATGAAAAAGAAGATGGTATCGTCTTCCAGTTTGGTGAAGCGATCAGGTCCGACCTACCAACTGGTTTAAATTTCAAACTCCCGATTATTCAAAATGTTAAAAAATATGATTCTAGGCTTCAAACTCTTGATGAGGAACCTAATAGAATCTTGACCGTTGAAAGTAAATATCTCATAGTTGATTCATTTGTTAAGTATCGTATAACTAATGTTCGAACCTTCTATGATGCAACAAGTGGAAGTTTCATCAATTTAAATAATTTGTTGGGACAGAGAACTGCATTTGAATTAAAAAATCAGTTCGGTAGAAGAACAGTAACTGAGCTTGTTTCCGGTGAAAGAGATCAGTTGATGAGTGATATGCGTGAAAATTTAGGTAATTCTGTATCAGATTTAGGTATCGAAATTATTGATTTTAGAGTTAAAAGAATTGATTTACCTCCTGAGCTTAGCAATTCAGTTTATGAAAGGATGCGCTCAGAAAGAAACAGACTTGCTGAAGAGTTACGTGCTGAAGGAAACGAGCTTTCAAATGAAATTCGATCTACTGCTGATAAGCAGAAAGTTATTATTTTGGCCGAAGCATACAAGACTGCTGAACAAATTAGAGGTGATGGTGATGCTGAGGCAGCTGCAATTTACGCTGAATCATTCTCTAAAGATCCAGAATTCTATGAGTTTACTCGTAGTATGAGAGCCTATGATGCCACTTTTAATAATAAATCAGATGTTTTGCTTATTGATCCTAAATCTGATTTCTTTAAATATCTAAATAAATCTAAAGGCAGTAATTAACATATTATGAGCAACAACACCCTAATTCTGGGATTGCAGTGGGGTGACGAAGGTAAAGGAAAAATTGTAGATGCTTTGGCAGAAAATTCTGAGGCAGTATGTCGGTTTCAAGGTGGTCATAATGCAGGCCATACATTAAAAGTTGATGGTGAGCAGAAAGTCCTCCATTTGGTTCCATCAGGTATTCTCCATCCCTCAGTTCATTGTGTCTTAGGCAATGGGCTTGTTTTATCTCTTTCAGCGCTTGCTAAAGAGATTTCAGATTTGCAAAAAAGTGGTATTAGCTTTGAAAACCGTTTTCACATTAGTGAAGATTGTTGCTTGATTTTACCTAGTCATATAGCAATTGATTTAGTTCGAGATAAATTAGAGGGGATTGGTACAACTGGAAGAGGAATTGGGCCTGCGTATGAAGATAAAATTGGAAGGCGAGCTATTCGTTTTGGTGATCTTAAAGATTTAAAAGAACTTAAAATTAAATTATCTAACTTAGTTAATTATCACAATCAGATTTTACAGAATTTATACAATGCAGAACCAGTCGCGTTTGATGATGTTCTTAAGGAGCTAGAGGGTAACTTAGATCTTTATAAAGAATATAATTGTAAGACTCAGGACCTTTTAAGGAATTGGGTTAAAGAGGAGAAGAATATTCTTTTTGAAGGCGCGCAAGGATCTATGTTAGATATTGATCATGGAACTTATCCATATGTCACTTCTTCAAGTACAACAGCAGGAGGCCTTTCTTCTGGTATAGGTGTAGGACCTAAGCATATTGATTCTGTTATAGGTATTACTAAGGCATATACAACGAGAGTTGGTGAAGGCCCGTTTCCAACAGAGTTGCTTGATTCTAATGGAGAGCAATTGGCAAAAGTTGGACATGAATTTGGAGCGACAACTGGTCGGCCAAGGAGATGTGGTTGGCTTGACATAAAAGCTTTAGAAACAATGGTTTTTATAAACTCTGTCACTAATCTTTGCTTAACAAAATTAGATGTTTTAGATGGGTTTGTTGAGATACAGGTATGCATTGACTATGATAAAGATCAGCAACCAATTTTTAAAACACTTGCTGGTTGGGAAGAAGATACATCAAATGCAAAATCTTTTGATGATTTACCTAAAGCTGCGCAGGACTATATACTATTTATTGAGAAGACTTTAGATTGTCCAGTTGGCATAGTTTCGGTTGGGCCATCAAGAGACCAAACAATTTATAGATACTAGTTTCATTAATCTTGGGAGAGATATGAAAAAACTTTTAACTTCGCTTGTTCTACTTTTTATATTTAGTGTAATTATTTTCTTTGGAGGAGCAGCTTTGAAGCTTTTTGGTTCTTTAGATGGTCCAGGAGTTATCGAAGGCAAAGTTCTCCCTGACAAAGTATTGGAAGATAGAGCTAATAGAATTAATTTTGTTAAATCTGAATTAGAAGTTTTGGATGAAAAACAAATTCTATTTGGCGATCTTCATGTTCACACAACTTACTCAACAGATGCATTTATGTGGTCTTTGCCTTATATGAATGGCAAAGGAGCTTCTCCCATTGCGGATGCATGTGATTACGCAAGGTTTTGTTCAGCTTTAGATTTTTGGTCAATTAATGATCATGCTGAAGCAAGCACACCAAGAAAATGGTTGGATACAAAGGAAAGTATCCAACAATGTAATAATCTATCTGAAGGGACGGATGACCTGGTTAGTTTTTTAGGCTGGGAATGGACTCAAGTTGATAATAATCCTGATAGTCATTATGGGCACAAGAATGTTATTTTCTTAGAAACTGATGACTCCTTAGTGCCTCCAAGAGCTATTGGGTCTGGAGGAATTGCTCCATTAGTTATGAGGCTAGGATTACCATGGACTATGTCTGCTTTACCAGCAACTCTAGATTTTAAAAACAGAGATAGATTTTTTGCTTTTAATAAGTTCTTTGAGGAGATTCAAACGACCCCAATATGCCCTGAGGGAGTTTCAACAAAAGACTTGCCCCTGAATTGTTATGAAGAGGCAACGAATCCTAATATTCTTTTTCAAAAACTCAAAGAATGGGATACTCCTTATATGGTCATCCCTCATGGAACAACATGGGGATACTATACTCCTGCGCCGTCAGACTGGAAGAAGCAGCTAACAGACTTCCAAGATGATAAATCTCAATTTCTCTTTGAAATTTATTCTGGCCATGGAAATTCTGAAGAGTATAGAGCTTGGAATGATGCTGCCTTAGATTCAAATGGAGAACTTTTTTGCCCTAAGACAACAAGTGATTTTTTACCAACCTGTCAGCAAGCAGGCAATATCATGGCTCAACGATGTGAAGATTCTGGTTTGGATCAAAGATTTTGCAGTGAGTTGGTTGAAGAAACTAAACTAAATTCCGTTCGTATGGGTTCAATGGGCTATGCAGCAGTTAATGAAATCCATCCTAATGAACTTTTAAATGCAGGCCAATGCAATGATTGCTTTTTACCATCTTTTAATTACCGACCTTTGGGCTCGGCTCAATATGTTTTGGCATTAAGAGATTTCTCAAATCTAGAAAATCCAAGGCGATTTAAATTTGGCTTTATCGGCTCAAGTGATAATCATGGAGCTAGGCCTGGAACCGGCTATAAAGAAGTTGATAGACTTTTTAACACAGAAGCAAATGGCTTCAATGATCCATTATTTGAAAAATTGGCTGATATGGCACGCCCAAAAGGAAAATTAGAACCAACCTATATGGATCTTGGCACAAGAACATTAACTAGCATTATGGATTTAAATTTTGCAACTGATTCTGAAAGGCAAAGTGCATACTTCATGTCGGGAGGTCTAGTTGCAGCTCATTCTTCTTCTAGAAGTAGAGAATCTATTTGGGATGCCTTAGACCGAAAAGAGGTTTATGCAACCTCTGGTCCAAGAATCCTGCTATGGTTTGATGCAAAAACTGAGTCTAAATCTCTTGCTATGGGATCAGAGGTTGATAGTAATAAATCACCAGTATTTACTGTAAAAGCAGCTGGATCTTTCAAACAAAAACCAGGTTGCCCCGATTACAGTTCTGGTGGATTAACTCAAGAACGTTTAGAGAAGATATGTAATTCTGAGTGTTATAACCCAAGCAATGAAAGAAGAATTATTACCAGAATCGAAGTTATTAAAATTTTACCTCAAGTGTATCAAGATGAACCGATAGAGGGCTTAATAGATGATGTTTGGAGATCATTTCCTTGTAATAGTACAAATTGTCAAATTTCTTTTGAGGATGAACTATTTTCAATAGATCAAAGAGATGCTGTTTATTATGTTCGAGCTATAGAGGAAGCTTCACCAACCCTATCTGCGGATCCATTAGGGTGTGAATTTGATGAGAATGGCAATTGTATTAAAGCGGCAGTTTGTAGAGTAGGTGTTCATAAGAATAGAGGAGAGTGCATAGCACCTGCTGAACATAGGGCTTGGTCTAGCCCAATTTTTGTTAATTACTCTTCTTAAGCTGCTTTTTCTGACTAGCTTTTAACCACTCGTCGAGTTTTGCATTTATAAATTTATAAGAATTTGGATTGGAAAATTTCTTAGCAAGTCTAATGCATTCATCAATTACAATGGGGTGTGCAAGCTCATTTGCACGTATCTCAACTATACCCAGCCATAATATTGCTTCATCAATTATTTCAAGACTCTCGCCCTCATTATTTTTTAGGTTTCTTGTAATCTCTTTTAAATTATTAGATTGCTCATAAATACTCTTTAACCTTTTCTTAAAGTAATTAAAGTTTATTTTTTTTGGAGTATTTTCTTTTAGGAATTGATCTATTAAAGAATTTAAACTTGATTCATGAAATATGTATTGATAGGTTGCTTGAATTAAGCATTCGCGTGTTTGGAGGTCTTGTTTATATTTGCCTAGATTTTTAGACATATCTTTATTTAAGCATTTCAATTAATGATTGAGCAATCTCTCTCCCTTTGTTCATCATTAATGGATCAGCGCGCTCTTTAGCTTGTTCAAAATTTTCTGTAGCAATCAATCCAAAAGCAAGAGGTTTCTTTGCATTAATACTAACTTGCATCAAACCTTGCGCAGCTGATTCAGAGATCAATTCATAATGACTTGTTTCACCTCTAATAATAACTCCATATGCAATGACACCTTCAGCATGCTCTAGTTCTTTTTGAGCAGCGTGGACTAACTCCCAAGCACCGGGAACATAGATAGTTTTAAGTTTTTTTAAACCAAGAGCTCTTAGATGTGATTTTCCTGATTTTACCAATTCATTAACGAGTTCCGCATTCCATTTAGAGGCAATAATGGTAATTCTTGCATCAGAATCAACAGTTCCTGAAGAATATGAGAATCCATCCTTGCTCATTGTTCAAATCCTGTTATTTCAAGATCAAACCCTGATAACGAAGGATATTTTACAGGAGTTGCCAGAAGTTTTATTTTTGTCAAACCAAGTTCTTTTAAGATTTGTGATCCTATGCCAACAGTCTTTGTTTCTGGTTTTGCTGTTGATTTTGTGCCCATAAGATCATTTATTACACCATCAGCATCTTGATAGTTACCAATCAATAGCAAAACCCCACATTTCTCTTTACCAATTTTTTTAAAAGCCTTTTCTAAACTAAGTCTTGCACCAAATTCTTCAATACCAATTAAGTCGTGCAATGTATTTGGAACATGAACTCGAACTAGTGGCGACTCAGTTGAGCTAAGATCTCCCTTAACGAAAGTTAAATGCAGATTATTAAAGATACTATCTCTCCATGCAGAAAGTTCAAATTGAATGCCTTGGATTTCAACAGATTTTGAATATTCAAGATGAATAGATTTCTCTTTAAGGGCACGATAATGAATTAGGTCAGTTATCGTGCCAATTTTCATATCATGAGTTTCAGCAAATTTCATCAAGTCATCTCTTCTAGCCATACTTCCATCATCATTCATGATTTCGCAAATAACGCCAGCTTCCTCTAAACCCGCAAGTCTAGCTAAATCACATGCAGCTTCAGTATGACCGGCACGGCTCAAAACACCTCCTTCAAAGGCTCTTAATGGAAAGATATGACCAGGTTGTACTATATCTCCAGCTTTAGCATTCTTTTTGGCTGCTGCTTTTATTGTTTTTGCTCTATCTTCAGCAGAAATACCTGTAGAGATTCCTTTTGCAGCTTCAATTGAAACAGTAAATCCAGTTCCATGTTTTGCTCGATTATTATTAGTCATCATTGGAAGATTTAATAGGTCACATTTTTTAGGAGATAAGGGCAAACATACCAAACCCTTCGCTTTGCTAATCATAAAATTTATTTTTTTATCATCTATAAGCTCTGCAGCACATACTAAATCTCCTTCGTTTTCTCTGTCCTCATCATCAAGTAAGATGATCATTTTACCCGATGCAATATCTTCGATGATTTCTTCGGTTGTATTAAATTCCATTTCTCTTATATATGCATTAAATACTTAAAAACAATTAAACATTTCCATTGTAGTAAGTAGTTTTAATATCATCATTAAATCTTTCAATCTTAACCATTTTTAGTGTTTTAGATTTTCCGATGGTCTCAGGAGTTATAAGACTCATAGTATCTTTACTTTCCTTGCCTAAAAACAAGGGTGCAGTATATAGGATGAACTCATCAAATAGATTATTAACAACAAAAGCACTTAAAGTTTTCTGACCCCCTTCAACCAAGATACTAGAAATATCCCTTTCTAAAAGATCTTTTAAAAATTTTGTTAAGAAGTGTTTCTGCTTATATTCCAGATATTCTACATTTTCAGATTCTCTTACTGATAACCTAGACCCAACAATTATTTTTGAATTATTGGTAAAAATATTATTAATTTTTTTTGATTTTTGTAGATTGCCAAGGATAATTTTTGCCGGTTGTTTAATTTCATCATTCTTATTTAAACCTAATTCTTTTTTAGTTAATCGGACAGTTAAAGAAGGATTATCTTTTTCGGCAGTAAGCCGTCCCACTAAAATTCCTTTTACTCTTGATCTAATGTGATGACTATCTTTACGAGATTTGGCATTAGATATCCAGTTGCTTTCTCCATTTTTAAGAGCAATTTTCCCATCAATTGATTGAGCACTTTTTAAGATAATATAGGGGCGAGATTTTTTTTGATTTATAAAGAAAATACGATTTAACTCTTTACATTCATTTTTTAAAAGGCCCACATTAGTTGTAATCCCAGCCTTTTTAAGTAATTTAATCCCCCTTCCATTAACTTTTGGATTAGGATCCAGTGTTCCGCAGAACAATCTTTTAATTTGGAATTTAATTAGTGCATTTGAACATGGGGGGGTATTTTGCTTTATTGAGCAAGGTTCTAGATTTACATAGACATCAGCACCAGCAATAAGTTTAGCTGCTTTTTTAGCGCCGAATCTTTTCTTGCAGTTTTTAATAGCATTGATTTCAGCATGATCCCCGCCATATTCTTTATGCCAACCTTCACCAATAATCATATTGTTTTTTACAAGCACGCAACCAACCATTGGATTTGGTTGAGTTTTCAGCCGACCCCTTTTTGCAAGCTCAATAGCTCGAGCCATAAAATCTAGGTCTTTCATTTTTTCTTTTTTGTTTTTTTTGGCTTTTCTTTAGATAGAGAAGAGATCTCATCTGCAAATTCTTTTATGTCTTGGAAGTCACGATATACAGAAGCAAATCTCACATAAGCAACTTGATCAACTCTTTTTAAATTTTTCATTACAATTTCACCGAGTTGACGGGAGGCAATTTCTCTTTCACCTAATTGTCGAATTTCGGTTAAAATACTTCCAAACAAACCATCGACCTCTTCTGAGGAAAGAGGTCTTTTTTCTAGAGCTCTTAACATTCCTCCTTTTAGTTTTACCCCATTAAATGGCTGTCTTTCTCCATCACTTTTAACAATTCTGGGTAGGGCTAGATCAGCTGTTTCAAAGGTAGTAAATCTTGCATGGCAGACTTCGCATTCTCTTCTTCTTCTAATCTGCGAACCATCACCAACCAATCGTGAATCAATGACCTTAGTATCTTGAGCTTGACAGAAAGGGCAAAACATCTTTATTTATATACAGGGAACTTATTACACATTTCAATTACTTGACTTTTAATCGTATTGATTTTTTTGGCATTACCTAGGTCAAGAACAATATCACAAATCCAATCAGTTAATATTTCTATTTCTGTGCTACCGAAACCTCTAGTAGTTATAGCAGGAGTGCCCAGTCGAATCCCTGAAGTTGTAAAAGGTGACTGGGGATCATCGGGGACAGCATTTTTATTAACAGTTATATTTGCTTGTCCCAATGCAAGTTCGCAATCTTTGCCAGTTAAACCTTTGCTTCTTAAATCCATCAAGATAATATGATTATCAGTTTTACCTGTAACAACATCTATGCCACGATCTTGAATTAGTTTGCACATAAGTTTTGCGTTATCAATTACTTTTTGTATGTATCTCTTAAATTCTGGCTCAAGAGCTTCTTTAAAGCATACAGCTTTTGCAGCTATCACATGCATCAATGGGCCGCCCTGAGAACCAGGGAAAACAGCTGAATTTAATTTCTTTTCTAACTCTTTATTTGATTTAGCAATAATAATTCCCGATCTTGGTCCTCTTAAAGTCTTATGGGTAGTAGAAGTCACAACATCAGCATATGGAACTGGAGAAGGGTATAGATCTGTCGCAATAAGCCCAGAAACATGAGCCATATCAACTAAAAAATAAGATCCCACTTCATCAGCTATCTCTCTAAAAATTTTCCAATCAATAGTCCCAGAAAAGGCGGAGAAACCAGCAATAATCATTTTTGGATGATGTTTTTTTGCTAAATCACGAACTTGATCATAGTCAATATCATGTGTTTCAGGGTGAAGGCCATACTGAAAGGCTTTATAGTTTTTACCGGAAAAGTTAACATTTGCCCCGTGTGTTAAATGACCCCCTTGATCAAGACTCATTCCTAAAATCGTATCATTAGCTTCAAGCATCCCTAGAAAAGCAGCAGCATTTGCTGAGGAGCCAGAATGAGGTTGAACATTTGCATAATCTGCCTTAAAAAGTTTTTTTGCTCTATTAATAGCTAACTCTTCTGCTATATCTACATGCTCACAACCTCCATAATACCTCTTGTGGGGGTAGCCTTCTGCATATTTGTTAGTTAACACTCCCCCTTGCGCTTGCATTACTCTTTTGCTGGCATAATTTTCAGAAGCTATAAGCTCTATGTGTTCTTCTTGACGGGTTGACTCTTGGTCAATAGCATCCCAAAGCTCAATATCATATTTTTCTATTGTTTGTGAATTAGAAAAAATTGGATCAGCCTGAGATTCCATTGATTACTCCAAAAGTATTAATTATTTTAATTAAAAGCTTGAAAATCCTATTCTAAATTATCTATGGCTTTTTGTGGGAAAAAGGATGAGATCTTTTTGGAAAAGTTGCTTTGCAAATTTCGCAAGTAATTCCATAACATTGTTTTGCCTGACAGAATTCCCTTCCCCAAAATATAATTTGTAGATGAAGCTTGTTCCATAGCTCTTTTGGAAAAATTTTTTTTAAATCTTTTTCGGTTTGTTGAACATTTTTTCCTTTCGTCAGCCCCCATCTTTGAGCCAATCGATGGATATGCGTGTCTACTGGAAAAGCTGGATGTCCAAACCCTTGGCTAATAACAACAGATGCAGTTTTGTGCCCAACACCTGGTAGCCCCTCTAACGCTTTAATATTTTCCGGAACTTTTCCATTATAAGAATCACATAAAATTTTAGAGAGCTTATGTATGGCTTTTGATTTTTGTGGCCCCAGACCGCATGGCTTAATAATTTTATAAATTTTTTCTTGAGTCATTCTGCTCATATCTTGCGGGTTATCTGCAATACTAAAAAGATTTGGAGTGACCTGATTGACTCTTTCATCAGTGCATTGAGCAGATAATAGTACCGCTATCAGAAGTGTAAAATTATCTTTATGATCAAGTGGTATAGGAGTTTTAGGATAATGCTCCTCTAAAATCCTTATTACAATTGATGCTCTTTCTTTTTTAGTCATCTCTTAATATTTTATTAATAATATTTATATTCAATAATTCAAATTTTTAAATATTAGGTATATCTATAATCGTTGATTTGCTTTATTAATACCTTTAACATCTTTACACAATGCTTTACTTTTACAAGCTGTAAAGATCTAAACTCTAAGCAGAAATCTATGCAGGATTACAAAACAGAATATCCTTTTGATATAACATTAACTGAAGAGCAGCAAATAACCTGGGATATGCTTCGAAAATTTGCTGAGACTGAAATGAGACCTAAGGCGAGAGAGGCTGAAAGCAATGGTCGACCAAGTGATGATCTCTTAAATAAGATGAAAGATTTGGATTTAATATCATTAATCATTCCTGAAGCTCATGGAGGAATGGGTTTAGAGCAAGATGCAGTTTCTAATGCATTGGCATTAGAGGCACTTGCGTATGGAGATTTTTCTTTGGCAATGTCAATTTCAGTACCTCTTTTAGTAACCCAAATTATCAATCAACATGGGAGCGAGGATCAAAAAGTTAAGTATTTGCCTATACTTGTATCTGACTCAATTTTTCATATAGGCCTTGGGCTAAATAATGCATTAATATCTTCCGACCCTTATCAATCAAACATTCTTGCAAAGGAGAAAGGAGAAGAAGTAACTCTCAATGGAATTAAAACCGGTGTTGCTTTTGCAAATGAGGCCAGGACATTTTTAATTTCAGCTTCGAATGAGTCAGGGGAGTGCAACTTATATTTTATTGATAGTGACCAAGAAGGTATAGAGATTAGGGAAAAAGAATTTATGGGTCTTAAGGGGCTCCCTATATCAGAAATTACTTTGTCTAATTGTAAGGTTGATATATCTCAAAAACTAGGCGGTCATAATTATTCAATACATTATCAGTCTCTAATAGATTCATCTCGAATTGGAATGTCTGCACTTGCATTGGGAGTTTGTCAGGCAGTTCTTGATTATGTTGTTCCTTATACTAATGAGCGCGTAGCTTTTGATGAACCAATTTCTAACCGACAATCTGTTGCTTTTATGGTTGCAGATATGGCAATTGAAACTGAGGCTCTAAGACTGATGGTATATAAGTCTGCAGCTTTAAAAGACCTCGGTGAGAACTACCATAAACAAGCTTCTTTAACTTATCGATTTGCGTCTCATCATGGAATGAAAATCGGTACTGATGGCGTACAACTTTTGGGTGGACATGGCTATACGCATGAGCATCCTGTAGAACTTTGGTATAGAAATTTGAGGGCGATTGGAATCTTTGAAGGAGGGGCGGGAGTTTAAAATGATTCATCCACTTTTACCCAATCAATTACAAAAGACTCAAGAAACTATGAGAATGGCTGCAGAATTTATTTTAAGACCAATTTCTAGAAAATATGATAAAGCTGAGCATGAGCCACCACTGGAAATGGAGCAGCTTAACCATGCTGCAGCAGCTCAAAAAAAAGATCCTAAAATAGATGATGGTTCAGTTAAATCAATGGATTTGGGTGGGCGGAATTTATGGGCTGTGATTTCACTTGAACAAATGTGTTGGGGTGATGTTGGTCTATTTCTTGCAAGACCAGGTACCGGTCTTGGTAATGCAGCAATCATGGCTGTTGGCAATCAAGATCAAAAGACTAAGTGGGGTAAAAGATGGGCTGCCATGGCAATTACAGAACCTGGTGCTGGGTCAGATTCAAAAAATATTTCTACAACAGCTGCTTTGGAGGGTGATGAATGGATTCTAAATGGCGAGAAGATCTATGTAACTGATGGAGATCGCTGTGATAGCGTTGTTGTTTGGGCAACTCTAAATAAGACTATGGGTAAATCAGCCATTAGATCTTTTTTCATAGAAAAAGGTACGCCGGGATTCACTGTTGCAAGACTTGAAAAAAAATTGGGAATTAGAGCTTCAGATACTGCAACTTTAATTTTTGAAAATTGCAGAATCCCTAGAGAGAATTTATTAGGCGGCAAGGAAGAAATAGAAACAGATATTGATGCGGCTAAAAAATCTTTTGGCGGAGCCATGCAAACTTTTGATAATACAAGACCTATGGTTGCTGGCATGGCTGTTGGTCTTGGTCAAGCCGCTTTGGATATGACTAGGGCTTTATTAGCTGAAGAAGGTTATCAAGACCATTTTGGGGGCTCAATACATCAAAAAACAGCAATTCAAAGTGAATTAGAGATGCTAGAGGCTGAGTTAGAGGCAGCGCGATTACTTGTATATAAATCAGCATGGATGATGGATAACAAGATACCAAACTCAAAAGAGGCCTCAATGGGTAAAGCAAAAGCAGGAAGAATTGGTAATAAAATATCTTTAAAATGTGTTGAAATATGCGCTATGAAAGGGTTTTCAGAAGATTATTTGCTTGAAAAATTTTCCCGTGATTCAAAAATTCTTGATATTTTTGAAGGCACCCAACAAATTCAACAACTTATTGTTGCTAGGCAGGTTTTAGGCAAAACCTCTTCTGAATTAAAATAATTTAAATTTATTCTCAAAAATAAGTAAAATATATATTTATATTAGCTTTATCATAAGCATTGTATGCCTAGATCATTAGGTATATCATGCTTTTTACAAGTTCAATTTAATCAACTTTAAGGGGGAAGATTATGAACAGATATTTCTATGCTTTTTTACTAGCATTCACATTTAGCTCGGTACCAACTCTAGCTCAAGACGATTCAGCTCGAGAGATTGAAGAGGTTGTAATTACTGCTTTAAGAAAAGAAACTAACCTGCAAGATACTGCGATTACTATCACAGCTATAACAGCTCAAGACCTTGAGGTAAAACAAATTGAGAACTTTGAAGATCTTCAATTTGCTGTTCCAACATTAGGTTTTGCTAAAGGGGCTTATTCAGGCTCTGGCATCACTCTTAGAGGTATTGGTAACTTTGCCGTTGGTAACTCTACCAGTGCAAGTATTGGATACTTCTGGAATGGTCAGACCGCATCTGCTAGTGGACTTTACGAACAGGAGTTCTTTGATGTCGAGCGAGTTGAGGTTTTGCGTGGACCACAAGGATCTTTGTTTGGCGCTGGAACAACTGGTGGTTTGATTCAAATGGTTACAAAAAGACCAGATCTTGATGTAGGTGGAAACCTTAAAGTTGACGCTGCTGATTATGATTCACTAAGACTTTCAGGAGCAGTTAACCTTCCATTAACAGATAAACTTCGTACAAGGGTTGCTTTTGCCTCTCTTCAAAGAGAAGGCTTTGTGACCAATTCACATACTGGTAATAAACTTGATGATAGAAATACTCAAGGTGCCAGGGTATCTTTTGAATATGATTATTCAGATGACACTACTATGACTTTGATATATGAGACAACTCAAGCAGATGATCAGAGGCTAAGAGCTGCTAGACAGTTCTGTAAGCAAGATACATTCTATGGGTGTAGCCCATTTGAAAATGGCAATGATGCTGTTTGGTCACCAGGAAGTTATGGCCATTGGGTCCCTTACATTCAATACCAAAACACGGCCTTAAATTATACTATTTATGAGAATAATCCTTCTGCTGATTTAAGAAGTGTAAACCTTGACTTCGAGCCTACTCATACAGCTGAACTTCAAAACACACTATTCGAAATTGATACTGCGTTAACAGACGACATTAATATGGTATTCACTTATTCGTATCACACTAGAGAATATGAAGATTTTGCTGACTATGATCATTCTGTATCAGTTGTTCCTTATGCAATGGGTCCTATCACATCAAATATTTTTTATGATACAACTAAAGGTAATATGAGTGGTGCTGCACTTGGCATGAGAACATATACAAGTGACCAGGCAATGGATAGATCATTTAATGAGTCTGAGTGGGAACAGTATGAATTAAGATTCTCTTCAGATTACGATGGGTCGTTTAACTTTACCTTTGGTCTTTTTGCATCAAGTAGTAATAGTGAAACTAACTACAACATTGGTACTCCATACATGAATTACTGGAGTGATGTATCTACTGGACCTGTGGGAGCAATTTTCCCAGAATCAGCACCATATGGTGCAACTCCATTTTGGTTAGGTTGGTTCCAAACTCTACCTGTAGCTTCTGCTCAAGCAACTCAACTTGTATTGGCAGGACTCTTGCCTCCAGCTCAAGCACAAGGCTATACATTAAATATGGCTAAGAATGGCGGTATAGCTAATGCGAGCGCAAGCATTGGGCCAAAACATTTAGCTGAATGGCAACAATACTTCCATGTAGATAGTAACCTGAATAGAAGCAGTGAAGCTTTGTATGGTGAAATGTACTTTGATCTCAGTGATGACACAACACTAACAGTTGGTGGTCGTTACACTGAATTCGAGATTGTTGATTTTGCATTTAATTCTTTGCTTGATCTTCAAAACCAAGGCGCTGGATTTTATGGAACAGTTAAACCTGCTCCAATTAAAAGAAGTTATGATGCTACAGAGTCCACTTATAAGTTAGGGATAGATCATAACCTTAATGACAATCAACTTCTTTATGCAACCTATTCAACTGGATTTAAACCTGGTGGTTTTAATACAACTGATATTGCAGGTTTAGAGACCTTTGATTCAGAAGTTGCAAATGTGTTTGAGGTAGGTCTAAAGAGCACTCTAATGGATGGCGCTCTACAATTAAATGTATCTGCTTATACTAATGACTATGAAGGATTACAACTTTCTCAAATTGTTAATCGTGCATCAATTAACCAAAATGCTGATGTAACAATTGAAGGTGTAGAAGCTGAATTCACATTGTTCCTTTCAGAAACATTGTTATTAGATGGATTCATAGCTCATACAAGCACAGAGATTGAAGATTTTAAATCTGTCGATCCGCTTAACCCAAACCAAGCGACTACAAAACTTCCGCTTCCTGCTGGAGCAACAGGTTTTTTAGCTGACTTTAAACCTTTAGCAGCAACCTGTAATCCGTTGGTATTTGTTGGACAAGCAGCTCCTTCAGCTAGCTGTTCATTAGGATTAGCGGCTTCTAACGCTTTACTTGGAGCTCTGGTTTTATATACACCGACTGATGCTGGTTACATGTTTAAATCATTTGGACCTTTGTGTACACAACCGTTCTTTGGTTTAGATTCAACCACACTTCCATGTCCTTTAACAGATGGAGTTGAAGCAGATCTATCTGGAAACTCTTTACCATTTGCTGCAGAGTTAAACTACAGACTTGGTATTACAAAGTTTGTTGATACTTCAGCTGGCTCATGGGCATTTAGAATGGATTATTCATACAGAGATGATTATTACAGTACAGCATTTAATAGACCTCGTGGTCATATTGAGGATGTAAGTTTAATGGATCTGTCTGTTAAATATACTCCTGTTTCTGAAGCTTGGTATGTTGGAGCTTATGTAAGAAACTTGGGTGATGAAGATCATGTTTATGCATACTATTCAACAGATGTAACCGTTGGTGGGTTCCAAAATGGTGTAGCTATTGATCCTAAGATCTGGGGTATTAATTTTGGAATGAATTTTTAAATCTTTCATTTTAGATATAATAAAGCCCGGATTATTTCCGGGCTTTTTTTTAATGAAAATTTTTACTAAAAGATTCAAAAAAACACTTTCAAAACTCCAAGAGAGTTTTCTTATTGAAAATCATGAAAATAAAAAAATGCTTGATGTATACATCAAGTTTGTTGAAGGGTCTGCATCTGAAGATGAGCTCGAATTAGCAAATTCTCAACTGCGCCAAATTCTAAAAAACTTAGGTTTAGGTGTTTTATTAATATTACCTTTTAGTCCAATAACTCTGCCATATATTTTTTCCAAAGCAAAAGAGCTAAATATTGACTTAATTCCAAATTGGTATAAGTCTTTAAGTAATGATAACGATCGTTTAGAATAACTCGTTACTAATTTTGGAGTAAAAATATGAAAACAGCGGTTATCGTAGATAGTGTTAGAACTGGTCTAGCTAAATCACATCGTGGAGGTTTTAATATCACTCGTGCAGATGATATGTTGGCCCATATAATTAATGCTATGTTGGAACGAAACCCCAATCTTTCACCAGAAATGGTTGAGGATGTCATAATGGGTTGCGGCAATCCTGAAGGCGCAATGGGTCACAATATTGGTAGAAATGCAGCTGTGCTATCAAATCTACCAATAACAACTGGGGGAACAACAGTTAATCGTTATTGTTCTTCAGGCCTTCAAACAGTCTCCATGGCAGCAAGTCAAATTATGGCAGGTTGCTATGACACGATAATTGCAGGTGGTGTTGAGCAAATTACTATGCTCTCTGGAAAGACCAATATGGATGGGTTTGTTAACGAGAAATTAGCTGAAAGTTATCCCGGAATTTATCATCCAATGGGTATAACAGCAGAGTGCGTTGCAAAGCGTTATAAAATTTCAAGAGAAACGCAAGATGAGATTGCATTTGAGAGTCAAAAAAGAACAGCTGAGGCTCAAGAAGCAGGCAAATTCGTTGATGAGATTATTCCTATGGATACAAAGATGATGCTTATGAATAAAGAGACTGGAGAATCAAAAGAGGTTGACTATAGAGTTGACAAAGATGAATGCAATAGACCTGGAACCACCATGGAAGGCTTGGCTGGTCTTAAACCAGTTTTTGATCCAGAAAATGGATCAGTGACTGCTGGAAATTCTTCTCAGCTTTCTGATGGCGCATCAGTTACTCTTGTAATGAATGAGGAAAAAGCTCTTGAATTAGGTTTAAAGCCTCTTGCTTATTTTAGAGGCTTTACAACAATGGGCTGCGAACCAGATGAAATGGGTATTGGGCCAGTTTTTTCTGTCCCTAAACTTTTAAAATCGCATAATATGACCGTGGATGATATTGATCTTTGGGAGCTTAATGAGGCTTTTGCAGTTCAAGTAGCTTATTGTCGGGATCAACTTGGTATTTCAATGGATAAGTTGAATGTTAATGGTGGCTCAATTTCAATTGGACACCCATTTGGTATGACAGGATCTAGACAGGTTGGTCATATTGCTCGTGAGCTGAACAATCAAGATAAACAATTTGGTATTGTAACCATGTGCGTTGGTGGTGGAATGGGCGCAACTGGGTTATTTGAAAGATATCCCAGTTAAAATTAGCTCAGAATTTTCTATTATTAAGAAGTACTTATCTGGAATAGGTACTTCTTATCTAAATTCTAATGGAATCAATCTTTCTGTTGGTGATGATTGCGCAGTATTGGCTGCAAATTCAAAATTATTAATTAGTACTGATACAGCAGTATCAGGAGTACATTTTTTGAAATCTATGCCCTCTGATGCAATTGCATATAGATCAGTTGCAACTGCGTTAAGTGATATTGCTGCAATGGGAGGACAACCAGTTGCATTTAACCTTTCTTTGGTAATGCCAAGTTTCAATTCAGAGTGGATGAAAGATTTTAGAAAAGGCTTACAAAAAATTTCTAGGGAATTTAAGTTCCCATTAATTGGAGGCGATCTGGCAAAAGGACCCTTGCAAATAAGCGTGACCGTATTAGGTAAACCAGGAAAGAATATCTTACTCAGGTCAGATGCCCAGGATGGCGACATTTTGTGTTTATCAGAAGCTTTGGGGTTTGGATATATAGGTTTTAGAGAGTTTCAGAGGAACGGTTTATTAAACAGTAAAACTAAGCCCTATTTATTTCCAAAAGTTCAAATAAAATATGGATTGATGATCTCGAAGACAGCATCATCAGCAATTGATATTTCGGATGGTCTTTTACAGGATGTCTCTCATCTTATTTCGAGCTCAGGTGTTGGATGTAAGATAGATCTTCGTAAAGTGCCTCTAGCTGACAAAAGATATGCAAAGCGGTGTTTAGAGTTTGGAGATGACTACCAAATACTATTTACCGTGCCTCCTAAAAGACTTAGAACGCTCCAAGCTAACCTCAAATCTATTAGAAAAAAATGTCATACTATCGGTATTATGGGCGGGAAAAAGTTAAAAATTAAGAATAATAGCTTCGGCCTAATAAGAAATTGGGATCATTTTAAGTAGGATGAGTTTCCCTAATTTAACAAAACCTTCTCATCTTTTCGCAACATGGTTTGGTATAGGTTTGATTAGTCCTGCTCCAGGTACTTGGGGAAGTTTAGTAGCAGTATTGATATGGTATTTTTTAGAATTTTTACATTCTTCAATTTATATCATTTTGCCAGTTTTTCTCTTATTTTCTTGGTTTATATGTTCAATGGCCATACAGGATACTAATTCTGATGATCATCCTGCGATTGTAATTGATGAGGTTGCAGGAATGCTTGTAACTTTATCTTTTGTTTCTCATGGAGTTACTACATATTTTTGTGCATTTTTATTATTTAGATTATTTGATATTTTTAAGCCTTGGCCAATTTCTTGGATAGATAATAATATAAAAGGAGGCATAGGAATTATCCTTGATGATTTGATAGCAGGATTATTTGCAGGTGCTATAATCTGCGCAATTATTTTTCTAACCTAAGCAAAATGAATAGCTGTAAATTCGTATCTGAATCCAATCTGCCAACTAAGTTTGGAGATTTTAAAATTTCAGCTTTTGAGGAGCCTAATGGTAAGGATCATCTAGCTCTAACTATTGGCAACATTCATGAACAAGATATTGTTATGTGCAGAGTGCATTCAGAATGTTTAACTGGAGATGCATTGCACAGTCTGAGATGTGATTGTGGCCCTCAATTACAGGCCGCACTTGAAATGTTAGCTCAAAACCAATCAGGAATTTTACTTTACTTAAGACAAGAGGGCAGAGGAATTGGATTGGTAAATAAAATTAGGGCATATGCACTTCAAGATCAGGGTCACGATACAGTTGAAGCTAATGAGTTATTGGGGTTTCCAGCTGATTTAAGAGAATATAATATTTGTTTAGATATTCTTGAGCATTTTCAAATTTTCAAAGTAAATCTTTTGACTAACAATCCTAAGAAAGTTACTGCCTTAGAAGAGGTTGGTATAAATGTTGTAAAAAGAACACCTATTCATGAAGGTGAGAATGAGAGGAATAAAAACTATCTTGAAACCAAGAGAGATAAAATGGGTCACTTATCATAAGTAACCTTTAACTTTGGTAAGAATTCCTTTTTTATCTAGGCCTGCAATTTTAATCATTTCTTCACGACTTGCGTGCTCAATAAACTCATCTGGAATGCCGCATATTATTACTTGAGATTTAATTTTATTTTCATTAGCCCATTCACTTACTGCTGAACCTGCGCCGCCCGATATAGCTCCATCTTCAATAGTGACTATAATTTTTTTACCTTTAGAATGCTCAGTTATTAGTTTTGAATCTAAGGGTTTTACAAATCGCATATCTAACAATGTTGCATTGAGCTCTTGAGCAACTTCTTCTGAGATGGATATTAATGCTCCAAAATTTAACACTAATATTTCTGACTTTCTCTTATACATGACCCTACCTTTTCCAATATCAAGAGGTTTCAAATCAAGATCTATAGGTGAATTAATACCACCACCCCTTGGATACCTTACTGCAGCAGGCCCATAATTAAGAAAAGCAGTAGTTAGCAATCTTCTGGCTTCATTTTCATCTGCTGGAACTGCAATTACCATATTTGGAATGCATCTGAGGTAAGTTAGGTCATAGTTTCCAGAATGGGTAGGTCCATCCTCACCAACTAATCCCGCACGATCAATTGCAAATAGAACATTTAAATTTTGTAATGCTACATCATGTATTAGTTGATCGTAAGCGCGTTGTAAGAAAGTTGAATATATAGCAACAACAGGTTTTTTTTCTTCACAAGCCAATCCTGCAGCAAGAGTTACTGCGTGTTGCTCAGCAATTGCAACATCAAAAAATCTATCTGGAAACTTTTTGCTAAATTCTACCAGTCCCGAGCCTTCTCTCATTGCCGGGGTAATAGCTATAAGTTTTTCATCTTGCTTGGCCATGTCCACAATCCACTGACCAAAAACATCTTGATATTTTGGCCCATTATTTTTTTTAATTGCATCTAATGGCTTTATTTTTCCTATGGCGTGGAAACCAATTCTATCTGCCTCTGCTGGGTCTAAGCCAGCTCCTTTTTTTGTAATTACATGTAAAAATTGTGGGCCTTCAAAATCTTTTAAATTACCAATGACAGTTATTAACTCATTAATATTGTGTCCATCTATTGGACCAATATAATTTAAACCTAATTCTTCAAAAATACTCCCAGGAGCTACCATGGCTTTCATTTGAGTTTCTACTTTTCTTGCAATGTGATGAGCTTGGGGTAAATTTTCTAAAAAACTTTTTCCACTTTTTCGAATCCCCTTATAAACTTTAGATGCCCATATTCTTGAAAAATAATTATTCAATCCTCCAACATTTTCTGAGATAGACATATCGTTGTCATTCAGAATAATTAACATATTTGGTTTAATGTGTCCTGCGTGAGCTAAACCTTCAAATGCCATTCCCGCAGTCATTGCTCCATCACCAATAACTGCTACTACTTTTTTATCCGAATTTTTATTAGCAATAGCCATGCCAAGTGCGGAGCTTATAGAAGTGCTTGAGTGACCAACTCCAAAGGCATCATATGGACTTTCACCCCGATCTGGAAATGGAGTAAGTCCATCTTTATGACGGATGGTTGAAAGATTATCTTTTCTGCCAGTTAAAATTTTGTGAGGGTAGGCTTGATGACCTACATCCCAAACTATTTTATCATCAGGAGTATCATAAAGGTAATGAAGCGCTACTGTTAGTTCAACTACACCCAAACCTCCACCGAGGTGGCCACCACTTTGACCAACACTATAGAGCATATGTGCTCTTACATCGTCTGCTAATGTATTGAGTTCAACCGATGTTAAATTTTTTATGTCCTCAGGTAAACTCACTTTATCTAAAACTGGAGTCTTGGGCGGATCCACAGGGATCTCAGAGAATATTTTCATTTTATTTTGTCCTTTCAACCATAAACTTGGCTAGGTCCAGTAAGTCTTTTGCTTCATCTTTGCTAAAAGAATCTTGTAATTTAGAAATACATTCACTTGATAAGAGTTGAGCTTTGTCTATTGATTTTTGTTTACCGAAGACACTTACATAAGTTAGTTTATGATTTACTAAATCTGATTGATTGCTTTTCCCTAGAGTATTTGTATCAGAAGATACCTCTAAAACATCATCTATGATTTGGAAAGCAAGACCAAGCTTTACCCCAATATCATATAATACCTGAAGTATATCTTTTTGTTTTTCTACACCCAAATGAGGCATAGTCATAGCAACTTGGATGAGTTTTCCGGTTTTAAGTTCATGAATTTTTTGGATATCATTATATTCATTATTTTCAGCATCTAAATCGTATTGCTGACCCAGGATCATACCTTTATGTCCGCACGCGATTGTCAAAGCTTTTATAGATGCAATTTTTTGTATTTCAGTTATTTCATTTGATGAAATAATTGTCTCATAAGCTAAAGCATGCAATGCGTCGCCAGTCAAAATAGCTGTAGCTTCATTGAATTTAACATGATTAGAGGCTTGCCCTCTTCTCATATCATCATTATCCATTGAGGGTAAATCATCATGAATTAAAGAGTATGTATGCATTAGCTCGACACTAGTAGCCATATCAATTAAGGCAGAATCAGATAAGGCCTTATTTAAATTTCCTGAAGCAAAAATTAATCCAGCTCTAATAAATTTACTATTAGTTAAAGCAGAATATCTCATGGAGGACACAATTTTATTAGAGTCACAAAGGAGGGCATCTATTCGCCTTAATACCTTCTCTTTACATTCAGATAGAAAGTTTAAAGACATGGGCTTAATTTTAGCTATCCAGGTCTACAGTATCGCCATTATCTAAAAGTTTCTTTACCTTTAGTTCAGCTGCAGAAAGCTGTTTCTGACATTCTTTTACAAGCCCAATACCCTCTTCAAATGATTTAACACTATCTTCTAAGGTGATATCACCGTCTTCAAGCTTAGCAACAATTTGCTCAAGCTTTTTTAGAGATGTTTCAAAATTTACTGTATCTTTTTTTGTCATGCCTTATTGTAACCGATGGTATTTTTTTAAACACTTAAGTTACAGTTTCAAATAATCCAACTCTATTTTTAAGCCAACCTTTAACTCTAGAAGGAAGTATTAAAGCTGCAGGAGTAAAAATAAGGGTAAGAATTGTGCTAAATGCCAAGCCAAATACAATTGAAGAAGCTAATAACTGCCACCAATCTACAACTCTACTTCCAACGATAATTTCTCTCCCCAAAACATCAACACTTACACCAATTGCTAGAGGGAGGAGCCCAAAAATAGTTGTTGCAGTTGTGAGCAGAATTGGTCTTAACCTTTGTTTACAAGCTTTCATAATGACATTTTCTTTGGAGAGATCAGGAAATTCACCAGTTAGCCTGTTGAATGTATCTATTAAAACAATATTATTATTTACAACTATTCCAGATAGGGCCACCACGGCAATTCCTGTCATAGTTGTGCTGAAAGGCTTCCCCATAATAAGCAGTCCAATTAACACTCCAACAATTGACATAAATACTGCACTCAATACAAGGAAGGATTGATAGAAGCTATTAAATTGAGTAACTAGCAAAACTAACATTAATGATAGGGCAGTAATTGCAGCTAAAATTAAGAATTGAGTTACTTCCTCAGTTTCTTCTTGCATGCCTCTAAATTTAGTTGTAATACCTTCTCCAAAGTCTTGAGTTTCTATCCATGCACCTATTTCCGCAACTTTATCAGAGACAAGATAATCATTTGATTCTGTTGCAACTCCTATTTCATGGAAGAATTTACCATTTCTTCTTACAACCGATTGGCGGTTTTGAGCTGGTACCATCTTGATGAAGGTGCTGATTGGAATTAGACCATTGATGGAATTTACCTTTAAATCTTTTATTCCACTTAAAGACCTTAATTCACTCTCAAATCTTGCTCTGATTTCAATTTCATCTTTTGAGTCATCAGGTCTATATTCTCCTACTTTAAAACCGTTGGTAAGCATTTGAACAAGCGCACCTATATCAACAATACTTACACCTAGTTGAGCAGCTTTTTGTTTATCTACTTCAACCTTCCATTCAATTAAAGGATGAGGCAATGTCGATCTTATATTTGCTAAACCAACAACATCATTTTGCATATATGTTTCTATTCTTTCAGTTGCTTTAGCAACTTGAGCTTCATTATTACCAAAAATCCCTAATTCAATTGGAGAGCTGAAAGAGGGACCGCCTTCTTCTGGGGTTATTTCTACAATAATTCCAGGCATTGAAGATACTGCTGTTTTTACTTGTTGAATAATTTCATATCCAGTTACAGATCTTTTTGGTGAATCAGTAACCTCTAGAAAACCTCTGGCCATAGTATCTCCACCAGCATTAAACCATTGTGATCCTGTTGTTAAGTATAGATTCTCTATTCCGTCAATTTTTAAGATTTTAGATTCTACCCTTTCCATGATTTCTTTTGATTCTATGGCAGAGAAATTACCTCTAGCGCGTACATTTATCTCAGCAGCAACGGGATCGACATCTGCAAAGTAGATTGTGCCTTTACCAAAGTTTCCATACATTCCATATCCAAGAAACCAAAGGAGCATCACTACAGCTATTAGGGTTTCTCCAGGATTAGTAACAAATTTTTTCAACCATTTTCCATAGAAAGTTGAAATCTTATCAAAGACTATTTCTCCGGTTTGTTCATTTTCACCTGAAACTAAAGTGGATCTTCTTTGCCCGAATATAGACCCAACAACCGGGGTAACGATCATTGCATAAACAAGTGAAGCACTAAGAACTATAAAAACAGTTACAGGAAGAAATCGCATGAATTGACCAGTAAAGCCTGGCCAAAAAATTAGAGGTATGAATGCTGCAATTGTTGTTGCGGTTGAGGAAAGAATTGGATAAAACATTCTTTTTGAAGCTAAACGATATGCTTCCAATCTATTTAAACCTTCAGATATCTTTCTGTCAGCATATTCTGTGACTACTATTGATCCATCAATAAGCATACCAAGGCCTAGCAATAAACCCATCATAACCAAGAAGTTAAATTCAACTTCTACGACTTTTAAAATGATGAATGTTAAAAGAAAGCAGAAAGGAATCGAGAGTCCAACAAGTAAACCTACTCTTACCCCCATGCTTGCAATCACTAAGACCATCACCAAGAAGATAGCGGTTATAATATTACCTTCTAGCTCAGAAATCATAACCTCTGCCCATACTGTCTCATCATTTGTTCTGACTATAGATAGATTTTGTGGGAGCGTTTGCTCAAACTCATTTTTGACTTTTAGAATTTTGTTTTTTGCATCTATCGCATTAGCACCAACCCTAATTCTGATCTCAAGGGTAACAGCATCTTCACCATTAATTTTCGCAAAAGATGAATAATCTTTAAAAGTTCTTTTTATTTCACCAATGTCGCTTAAAGTTACAACTGCATCTTTAGTTACTTTAATAGGTATGTTGTAGACATCTTCAGCAGTCTCAAAAATTCCAGGAACCTCAATATTAAATTTACCTGAACCTGTATCTTGAGACCCTCCAGGAATAATTAAATTATTATTTGCAATTGCACTATAGAGCTGATTAAGAGTGATTCCATATGTTTCCATTTTTGATTTATCAATCACGCCTTCTAATACTTCTTGAGGTACTCCCTCAAGATCAGCAGCAAGAACTTCACTAATTGCCTCTAATCTATCTTGCAACTCTCTGGCAATAGAAATCTTTTGCCGCAGAGAAGCTGTGCCAACCAAACTTATATTCATTACAGGGAACATTGCAAAGGAATATTCTCTAATTTGAGGATCTTCAGCCTCTCTTGGTAATTCAAATTTCACTTCTTCAACAGCTTGCTTGATATCCCTTAGAGCTGTATCAATATCATAGCCAACTTCAAATTCAGCTACTATTCTGGCGTAACTCATCCTGGCTGATGAAGAAAGTTCTTTAATTCCAGGAACGCTTCTTAATCTTGTTTCTAATGGTCTAGCAATTAATCTAGATGCATCTTCTGGAGAAGCTCCATCTAAAAATACTGAGACACTTACTAGTGGCAGTTGAATATTAGGGTCTGCTGCAACCCCTAGGGATGATCTGGCAACAGAACCTGCAATAATAACTAACAATGCTAGAGCAAGAGTAGTTCTTGCTTTTGATAAAGCAAAATCTACGATTTTAGTCATAATTCAGATAATGGAGTGACTTGAACCGTTTGGCCATTTTCCACGAAACCTTGCCCAACAACTATTAATTTTGCTTTATTTGGGATTCCAGAAACCCATATTCCTTCATTGGTGTCTTCTATAATATCTATAGGTAAGAACTGGACTACATTTTTTTCGTCAATTGATCTCACTCCTAGATTACCATCATCTGATAGAAGAAGAATTGAAGGAGAGATTTTGCTCCCAAGAATCTTATTTGTTTTTATCATCATTGTACCTGTAATGCCATCACGTATTCTTCCGCTTGGATTAGACACCTCGACCTCAACTCTAAAAGATCTTGTTGATACTGACGCGCTTTTTGAAACAAAACTCAATTTACTTTCAATAACTTCTCCAGTCACCAGTTTTATAACCACATCTTGTCCTTTAAGTACTTTTTTGATTTCTGTCTCAGGCACCTCAGCTATAAAAGTTACTGGATCAAGCTCGATAATTACAGCACATGTTTGACCTCTGCTAAGGAGATTGCCAGGTTTTACTATTCTTTCTACATAACCTTTGAATGGAGCCTTTACTTCGGTTCTGTTAAGTTCAACGACACCAAGTTTACATAGTACTTGATCTTTTTCTACCCAGTCACCTTGATAGATGTTATTAGGCATAACTTCTCCAGAGGTTTTAGCCATTACATTAACTCTTTTTTCAGAGATAGCAGAAGTATTCAAGGTAATGGTTGGAGAAACGAAAGAGGGGTTGCTTTCAGAGATAACAACAGAAGTAAGGATATTATTTATTTTGTTTTGCTCAGTGTCTTTTTCAACAAATAAACCTGAAATCATCCACCCAATTATTGGGATAAGTATGTATAGAGATATTCTTACATTTTTGGACATTTTTAATTATTTAATTAAATATATTTCAATAATACTTATAGATTATGCAAACTATTGACACCTTATATGCTAATAGTTTATCTTTTAGCAAGAGATTATAGTTCATGATTTATGTAAAGTATACTTTACAAAGTTATAGATTATGTTTTTTTCTCAAACTCTCAAGAAGCTTTATATCAAGAGGCTCTAGCGCTTCGATATTGTCTTGATAGGTTAGATCAAAATTTTTACCAGCCCTCATCTCTTTTATAAGGCGTATATAAGTTTTTGAAAATACTTGAAAAGTATTTTTATTATTTGGTGAATTAATAAGCTCCCAGCCCACTTCTCGTGCTGCCCAATATATTATTGGATGAGTCCAAGGAAAACTTTTTCTTGGAGAAGAAGATTTTTGGGCCTCAATAAATGCTTCTTGAGGGCTTGGAATATTTATAGATTCCATTGATCCAGAGCATGCCTTAATAACATCAGTAAGAGTGGGAAGATAATCATTCGAAATAATCACAGTTTCAATAGCAGCATTAATACATTCTGCTGGGTATTTTTTTAAGCTTTCTGCCCAAAGTTTTTTTGCTTCCTTAAGTCTGTGATCTGTTCCAAAGACTTTATAAAATTGATAATGATAGGAAAGCTCAAGTTTTAAAAAAAGGTTATCAATTGCCTCAATGAGGTTTTTGCGTTCAGAGTTCGAGATTTTCTGCCCAGGATTTATCTTTTGTTCTTTCCTTGAACTTTTGAGAAAACTCTCCTGGTTCATTATGTCTTTTAATTTTTTTGTCATCTTTTTCTTCGTATGATCCAATTAACTCTTTTCGTTTCACAAAATCTACAAATTTTGAGTTCCAAGATCTTAGAGCTGTTCCATTTTCTTTCCAGTAAAGTATAAACTCCTTCAGGTGTTTTAACGCATCATTTTTTGAAACATTAGCTAATTCTAGAATATCAAAAGCGTCAGAGGAGGGCGACCAGTTGTCATCCATGCAAATTGGCAAACCTTTATTATGAGAATTTTCTTTTACCCATTCTCTGCGAATAAAATCACAAAATAATACATCCCAATTATCTCTAATCTGATTTTTTTCTAGCCAGTACATTTTGAACTCATTAACTTTGCTTTCAATAAATTCTTTTTTAATATTACCCATTCCTAGTACTTCAAATGCTTGTATCGAAGGAGTCCATGAATAATCAAGCTTTCTTTTTCCTGTATTTTTGTTATTGGAGGGTAATTTAAGTTTATATAGATTTTTTTTAAGTTGATTTTTTCTTGTTTCAGAGAGAACTTTTGATGATATTAACTTTAAATCAATTAACCTTTTTATATATGTGACGATTTCATTTTCATCTAAAAAAGTAATTTTTTCCTTTAGGATGCATGCTAGTTCATTGGGTGTAGATGAGGAAGATTTAATTTCTTTTACAGCAGAAAGAACAATTGCGCATTCTATTCCGAGGGTTTCTGCTTCCTGAATCGAGAATGTGAATAAGTCTTTACTCAATTAGCCTCGCCTCTTTTGTACAGCTTTACTGATCATTTGAAGACAATGAAGAGTATCATTCCAATTCATGCACGCATCTGTAATACTTTGGCCATATTTTAGGTTCTCAGTGATGCTTTGATTGCCTTCAACTAAATGACTTTCAAGCATTAGACCTCGTAGGCTATTATTTCCATCTGAGATTTGTGATGCTAAATTGTTTACAACATCAATTTGTTTCTTGAATTGTTTTTGACTGTTCCCATGGCTTGCGTCAACCATCACTGACTCATTTACACCAGCCTCTGTTAAAGCAGCAATAGTTTTAGAAATAGCATCTTCATGAAAGTTGGGCTCTTTCCCTCCACGCAAGATTATATGAGAGTCAGAATTGCCTGAGGTTTTAAATACTGAAACATTTCCTTCTTTAGTGGTAGACAAAAATACATGTGAGTGATTTGCTGCTTGAATACCATCTATAGCAGGTTTTAAGGCTCCATTGGTACCATTTTTAATTCCAATTGGACATGACATACCTGAAGCAAGCTCTCTATGGGTTTGACTTTCAGCTGTTCTTGCGCCTATGGCCCCCCAAGAAATCAAGTCAGCAACATATTGAGGGCTTATAAGATCTAAAAACTCCGTTCCACAGGGCAGCCCTATTTTTCCAAATTCCAAAAGTAATGATCTAGCTAGATGAATTCCCTTGTTAATATCGTATGTTTCATTTATATCAGGATCATTGATTAATCCCTTCCAGCCGACAGTTGTTCTAGGTTTCTCAAAATAGACTCTCATTACTATTAGCAAATCTTTGCTTAAAGCATCATATTGCTCTTTTAGTTTACTTGCGTATTCTTGAGCTGATTTTGGATCATGGATTGAGCAAGGGCCGCAAACAACTAGCATTCGATCATCGCGCCCATGAAGTATTGAGCTTATTTCATTTCTTGTGCCATATACCAAACTGGATACTTCATTAGTAATGGGTAGTTTTTTCAATAGATCATTAGGAGGGACTATCTCTAGTCTCTCTACAATTCTAGTATTGTCAGTTCTGTAATCCATTGCTAGTAATTGTTTATCTTAGTTCAACAAAATGAAAAAGATATCCCTTAGATACTAAAGCTTTAATATTTTTTACTATTGCAAAAAACCTTCTAAATTAATATTTTTATGCAAAATCACAAGATGTTGTGTTAAAAAGGACTTATAATTACACCATCTTGTATATATTTAACTTATGAAGTCGCAAGCACAATTAGAATTTCCGCAATTTAAAGGCGAGGCTTTAACGCAACTTCCTGAAGATTTGTTTATCCCCCCAGAAGCGTTAGAGATTTACTTAGAAGATTTTTCTGGACCAATGGATGTGCTGATCTATCTTATCCAAAAGAAAGATATAGATATTTTAGATTTAGATATTTCTGAAATCACTGATCAATATATCCAATATATTGAATTAATGGATGCTTTGAAGATAGAGCTTGCAGCAGATTATTTAGTAATGGCTGCAACTCTCGCACAGATTAAATCTAGAATGTTAATTCCTCAATCTGAAGAAGAAGAAGAAGAGCAAGACCCTCGATCAGAGCTTATTCGCAGGTTGCAGGAATATCAAAGATATAAAAGTGCATCAGAATCTATTTCTGCTTTACCAAGACTAGATAGAGACTTTTTTCTTGCAACAACTGCTTTACCAAGATTTAAAGAACGCGAAGTTTCAATAGGCATATCTTCCAAACAGCTTTCTACAATATTTCATGAGGCATCTACGCGTCCAAGATTCTCTGCCCATCATGAAATCCATTTTGAAGAATTATCTACTCAAGACCGAATTGCTTTAATCTTATCAATTCTTAAAAAAAGAAATGTAATTCAGTTCTTCCAGACTTACCAAAAAGAAGAAGGTAACCAAGGGGTAGTAGTAGCATTACTTGCATCTTTAGATTTAGCTAAAGATGGCCATATTGAATTAATTCAAACTAAAGATTCTAATCAGCTTTATCTCAAATCCATTAATCGGGGAATTCACTAAATGTCTGATTTTCAAAATTTACCCAATATTGTTGAATCAATCTTATTTGGTGCTGGAAGACCTATGCGCTTGTCAGAGATTAAAATACTTCTTGGATCACAAAATATGGATGTTGATTTGCCTGCAATAAAAGTAGCATTGAATTCTTTAGAAGAGAGGTATGTAGATCGTTCTATTGAGATCAAGGAAGTTGCTTCAGGTTTTAGAATGCAAATCAAGGAAGACTATGCCGATTATCTATACCCATTATGGAATGACACATCAAGCAGGCTTTCAAAAGCATTAATGGAAACAATTTCTATAATTGCATATAAACAACCAGTCACGCGAGGTGATATTGAAGACATTAGAGGAGTGACTGTTAGCACTCAAATCATTAGATCATTACTTGATAGAGAATGGATTAAAGTTTCAGGTTACCGTGATTCTCCTGGTCGACCTGCTTTATATGAAACTACTAAAACCTTTTTAAATGATTTAAATTTAAAATCAATCAATGATTTACCCCCATTACCAGAAGCTTTACCAGTGGAAAAAGCTATGGATCAGTTAGAAGCTAGTTAATTCTATGCTGCGATTGCAGAAATTCTTAGCTCAAGCTGGATTGGGCTCAAGGCGCTCATGTGAACAGCTAATTAAAGATAGGAAAGTTTATGTGAATGGCGAGGTTGCTTTACTAGGAACTAGAGTCTCAGAAAGTGATGAGGTAACTCTTGATGATCAAAGGGTTGTTTTAAAGAAAGCTGACTTAAAAGTTATCATGCTTAATAAGCCTCGTGGAGTTCTATCTTCAAAGAAAGATGATAAGAAGATTAAGCTTGTGTTTGATTTTCTTCCAAAGGTTGAAAATGAACCCGATTGGATTGCCGTTGGGAGGCTAGATATTAATACGTCTGGCTTGATGCTATTTACTAATGATGGAACTATGGCTCATCAACTCATGCATCCCTCATTCAAAATTGACAGAGAGTATCTTGTTAGAGCTAGAGGCCACTTCAGCGAACAAAAGAAAAAAAATATGCTGTCTGGCGTTAGAATTGATAATGAAGTTTATAAATTCTCAGATATTGTTCCAGGAGAAAAACAAAGTTCTAATCAATGGTTTTCAGTTTGTATGCTTACTGGAAAGAATCGTGAGGTCAGAAAGATCTTTAAATCTCAAGATTTAGAGGTTAGTAGATTGAAGAGAGTTAGAATTGGACCAATTTTTTTACCCTCAAATCTAAAGGAGGGTTCAAGTATAAGCTTGACTGAATCTCAAATTAAAGAACTCCAAAATTATGCAAAGTGATAAAGCTCACAAAGCTTTATTGAAAGTCTCGAAAGAAAAAAATTTTGATCGACTGAGGAAATATCTTCAAAAGTCTGGGCCAATTGAAATCAACTTATCATCTCTTCCCCTAGTTGAATATCTTTCATCAGTTGTTGTTAGCCAACAACTTTCTACCAAGGCAGCTAAAACTATTTGGTCAAGGGTACATCCAATTGTTCAAAGTCACAAAAACTATAAAAATTTAGAAATAGAATTACACTCAGCAGGCTTGTCAAAGTCAAAAGCAAATTATGTTATTGGGTTGATTGATAATTTAGATTTATCCTCTCTAAGACGAAGTGATTTAATAAATTTACCAAATATCGAATTTGAAAATCTACTTATTGCCAATAAGGGGATTGGACCTTGGTCTGTCAATATGGCTAGAATGTTTTATCTCGGAGATGCAGATGTTATGCCTATAAATGACCTTGGTATAAAGCATGCACATCAGTATTTTTTTAGTGAATATAAATTAAATGATAGATTTTATGAGCCATTCAAACCTTGGAGAACTTATTTAAGTCTTCTTATGTGGAAGTCACTTTCTTAGAAAGCTCAGCATATTCAAAATAATTATTTTTTGAATCAGAGCTCTCGTCACTAAAAAACCATAGGTAACAATTCAATAATTCATGAGGAGTCTTTACGGTACTGGGATCTTCAGCAGGTCTTGCAGATGCCCTCATTTTTGTTTGAGTTGCACCAGGATCAAAATTAAATACCTTGATAGAAGAGGTTGTTTCTAGTTCATTTGCAAAAATTTCTGCCAATCCTTTTAAGCCAAATTTTGAAACCGAGTAGGCTCCCCAAAAAGCTCTACCAATATTTGCAACTCCAGAAGAAGTAAAAATAATTCTTGGCATCGTAGAATTTTCAAGAATTGTTTTTAATATTTTAGTAAGAAGAAAGGGAGCTCTTAGATTAATATTTAAAACTTCATCCCACTGTGATAATTTGTAATCTTCTAAAGTTGTCATGGTACCTAAGATCGCAGCATTATGAATAATGCCGTCCAACGAATTAAATTCTTCAGTAATTGCTTCTAAAATTTGATGCGCTGATTCATTATTTAGTAAAGCAAGATCAGCTTGCAAGATTAAATGTTTTTGAGATTTGTTAGAATGATCTAGTTGGTCATAAACTTCATCTAACTTAGAAGAATCTTTACCTAAAAGAATAATATTAGAACCCAGCTTTGAAAATTCCACTGCCAAGACTTTACCAATTCCATCTGTTGAACCGGTTATAAGTATTGTCCTATTAGAGAGATCCATTTTTATAATTGTGAGATTAATTCATACAATTCATTGGGATGATTGGCCCCAAGAATATGTTCGCTATGATCAATTGCTTTGAGTGAATATCCATAATAACAAGCAACAACTTGTGTTCCTGCATTTATACCAGCCTCAAGATCCTTTGCATGATCACCAACATAGACGCATTCAGAAGGATGCAGGCCTAAATCCTTGCAGCCTCTTAAAATCCCCTCAGGGTCTGGCTTTATAGCATCTAAATTATCAGGACATATTAGAGTTTTGCAATTTTTAAATGCAATTTCATTTATTAATATTTGTTTAGCAAAACGCAAAGGTTTATTGGTTACAATTCCATAAGGGATATTATCTTCTTCCAAAGAAGCCAGCATTTCTTTTATTCCATCAAAAGCCCCTCCATGTTGTAAAAGGTTTGATTCGTACTCATCTAGGAGCTCTTCTCTTAAAACAGCACACTTTTCATTGGATATATCAATATTGAAACCCAAGCTTACAAGTTTCCAACTACCATCAGATACATGACTCCTAATAATTTCTGGATCAAGTTTTGGTTGGTTATGTTTTACAAGTAAATTATCTAAACTAACAATAAAATCAGGAGCTGAATCTAAAAGAGTGCCATCAAGATCAAATAGTACACCTTTAGGCATTTTTAGATCCATGCATTATATAGTTTACACCTAGATCATTATTCAAATTTGCAGTATGAAAGATCGGGTTATAAAACATCCCCTTGCTTTCTAACAATTTAATACCTGCGTTACGCATATATCTCTCTAGCTCTGATGGTTTAATAAATTTATTCCACTCATGAGTGCCTTTTGGCAATACATTGAAAATATATTCTGCACCAACGATTGCAGTGATAAATGATAAGGGGTTTCGATTAAGGGTTGAAAGAAACATTTGGCCATTGGGTTTTAACAACTCGGAGCATGCTTTAATTAATTGACCTGGATCAGGAACATGTTCAATTACCTCCAAGCAAGCTAAGACATCAAAAGATTCCTTCTTCTCAGTTGCTAACTCTTCTGCGGTTATTAATTTATAATCGATATCTACTTTCATTTTTTTTGCATGCAGTTGTGCAACCTCAATGTTAGCTTCAGTAACATCAATTGCAGTAACTTGAGCTCCTTTTGCATTAAGGGCTTCTGCTAAAAGACCTCCTCCACAACCTACATCTAAAACCTTCAGACCATTTAATGATGACTTTTGATCTATGTAGTTTGCACGAAGAGGATTAATGACATGTAATGGCTTAAAATCTCCAGTTGGATCCCACCATTTATCTGCTATTTCAGCAAATTTATTTACCTCATTTTGGTCAATATTTTGAGTCATAAATTGTTTTTCATAAAGTGGAAGATTAAATCATTGCATGCAAGAATAGGTAAGTTTATTATTTTTTATAAAAGGAAGCTAACATTATGCCAGATAATCCAGTTGCTATTGTCACCGGTGGAAGCAGAGGGGTAGGAGCTGCCAGTGCAAAAATACTTTCTCAAAATGGGTGGAATGTAATAATTACATGCTCATCTTCAATTGAAGAAGCAAAGAAGGTAGCTAAAAATTGTTCAAATAAGATTTCAGAAGTTTTTGCATTACAGGCTGATGTTTCTAATGATGTTGATTGCCAAAACACAATTCTTAAGGCAATTGAAAAATGGGACAGAATTGACGCATTGGTTAACAATGCTGGCACTACAAAATTTGCATGGGATCATTCTGATCTTAATAGTCTTGATGCTGAAGATTTTCAATATATCTATGGTGTAAATGTTGTAGGACCATTTCAAATGGTTAAGGCTGCTAAAGAGCATTTATTAAAGAGTGAAAATCCATGCGTTGTGAATATTTCGTCAATTGCTGGTATTAAAGGAATAGGTAGTTCAGTTGCTTATGCCTCCTCAAAAGGTGCGCTAAATACAATGACTTTATCTATGGCAAGAAATCTGGGACCTATAAGAGTTAATGCTGTTTGTCCAGGATTTATTGAAGGTGAGTGGCTAAAAAGAGGCATGGGTTCAGAAATGTATGAAGCAACTAAGTCTCATATTCAAAATACCGCACCTCTAAAGAAAACATGTTCCCCAGAGTCTATTGCTCAAGTTATATTTAGTTTAATTGAAAGTAGTGAGCTAATGACAGGCCAATTAGTTACAGTAGATGGCGGAGTAAGTTTAAACTTATAGCTAATTCTCATTGACAATAACCTTTAAATAATTTGCAATGTGCTACAAGTATTTAATTTTTTTCAATGCATATAGTTGCCTTAAAGTCACCTGATTCTAGAGATCATCGCTCAGTGATTCATCCTGATACAGTGGGAAAGATTATGGCTCTTAAAGGAGTCTCTTTTTCATTTGAATCAGGGATAGGAAACGGAATAAATATTTCAGACCAAACCTTTATTGATCTTGGTCTTAAGGCCATTACTAGAAATGAATGCTTATCACAAGGAAATCTTATAATTACTCCATCCCCATTAACCATAGATGAATCAAATAAAGTTCAATCAGGATCTACAGTTTTGGGTATGCTAAACCCTTTTTATGCTGGCGATGCACTTAAAGCACTAAATCAGTTAAAAATTAATTTAGTTAGCATGGAATTTATTCCTAGGATAACTAGAGCTCAAAAAATGGATGTATTGAGCTCTCAAGCAAATCTTGCTGGGTATTCAGCAGTTTTAGAGGCTGCTCAACATCTATCTTCTGCTCTTCCAATGATGATGACTGCAGCTGGAACCCTTAAGCCAGCTAAAGTGTTTGTCATTGGCGTGGGAGTTGCTGGCTTGCAAGCAATTGCAACTGCAAAAAGACTAGGTGCAAGAGTTGAGGCATTCGATACTCGTGATGTTGTGGAGGAGCAAGTAAAATCTCTTGGTGCAAAGTTTGTAAAAATTGACTTAGGTGATACAGGTCAAACTGATCAAGGGTATGCAAAAGAACTAACCCCTGAACAGATAGCTAAACAAAAAGAACTCCAAAGTCTTGTTTGCGAACGATCAGATATCGTGATTACCACTGCTCAAATTTTTGGCAGACCTGCCCCTAAAATTATCGATGAAAGCACAATCAAAAAAATGAAACCTGGAAGTGTAATTCTTGATATGGCCGTTGAAACAGGCGGAAATGTTGAGGGCTCTCTAGTTGATGAAGTTGTAGATATTAATGGTGTAAAGGTAGTTGGGATATCTTATTTAGCTTCAAAAGTTTCTAGTCACGCCTCGTTTGCTCTATCTAATAACATTATCAATTGGATTACTGATTTTTATGATGAAGAATTTACTAATATTAATTTTGATTTTGAGGATGAGGTGATCCAAAGCAGCGTCCTTGCTTATGAAGGAAAGATAATAAATGAGAGGTTTGCATAATGGAAATGTATATTTTACTAGGATTTGTTCTTTTGCTGTCTATTTTTTTAGGTTTAGAATTAATCTCAAAAGTTCCTAGCACTCTTCATACTCCCTTAATGTCAGGCGCTAATGCTATTTCTGGAATTGCTTTAGTTGGCGCCTTAATGCTTTCAAGTTCAGATCAAATCCAGGATATTTTAGCTTTTGGTGCAATCTTATTTGCATCTATAAATGTATTCGGCGGTTATTTAGTTACCAATAGAATGTTGAGCATGTTTAAGAAGAAATAAACCATGGAAAATCTAGGAAATATCCAAGTCATTCAAAATATTGTTTACATTATTTCTTCAGTGATGTTTATCCTTGGAATTAAGATGCTTGGTAAAGAAGCTACGGCTGTAAAGGGAAATTATTTATCAGCTCTAGCTATGTTTTTTGCTGTTGGAATTACATGTTTGAGTCTTGAGATTGACATAAAGATTATTCTCGCAGGTGTTTTATTAGGTGGCTGCATAGGATCTGTAATTGCAACAAAAGTTAAAATGACAGCCATCCCGGAGATGGTAGCTTTATTTAATGGTTTTGGAGGTCTGGCAACATTCTTGATTGCATGGTCTCAATATAATGAGACAAGCAATTCTATGTTTCAGCATGCTTTGATCATGCTAACAATATATATTGGAGGCATAACATTTGCTGGTTCTTTGGTAGCTTATGGGAAGCTTTCTGAGAAACTTAAGTTAGGAAAAGGCTCCATCATTACAAATGTTTTGATATCTTTTTTTTACTTAAGTATGCCAGCATTAATTTATGTAATAGCTGAACCTTACATCTCTCAATTTATACCCCAAGCTCCATCATACTTTTTAATGTTCTTAGGTTTAACATTAATTGCTGGAATTGGATTTGTGATGCCTATTGGCGGTGGTGATATGCCTGTTGTGATTTCACTTCTTAATTCTTTTTCAGGAATTGCAGCGGCCTTTGCAGGCTTGTTGTTACTCAATAATGTATTAATTGTAGCTGGATCACTTGTTGGAGCTAGCGGATTAATCTTAACCATCATTATGGCTAAGGCTATGAATAGAACAATCATAAACATTCTATTTGTTGGATATGCATCTTCCAGTCAAGAAAGTTCTTCTGAACAAGAAGGTGAGGTTAAACCTATTACTGCTGATGATGCTTACTTAATCCTTGAAAATGCTTCAAGTGTCTTAGTGGTACCAGGATATGGTATGGCAGTTGCTCAAGCACAGCATGTAGTGCGAGAGATGGGAGAGCTTTTAGAGGAGAATGGTACTGAAGTTAAATATGGAATTCATCCAGTTGCTGGGCGAATGCCAGGTCATATGAATGTTCTTCTTGCAGAAGCAAATGTTTCATACGATTTACTTGCTGAGCCCGATGATGTAAACCCCTCCATGGATACAATTGATGTCGCAATAGTCATAGGTGCCAATGATGTTGTGAATCCTTCAGCAACTGAAGAAGAGGGTAGCCCAATATATGGTATGCCCATAATAGAAGTTCATAATGCAAAAACTGTTTTTGTTCTTAAAAGATCTATGTCATCTGGCTTTGCAGGAGTGCAAAACCCCTTATTTTTTAGAGAAAATACAAGAATGTTATTTGGTGATGCCAAGGAATCAATTGGGCAGATTGTCACTGAATTTAAAGACTAAAATCCCTCTGAAGTATGGTAAAATTTACCCTTAATTAAGGGAATTTCTTGCATATAAAAATTATTGCTTTTAGGGCTAAAAGATGACCGATTTTGCAAAACAAATCTTACCAATAAACATTGAAGATGAGTTGAAAACTTCTTATCTTAGCTATGCCATGAGTGTTATTCATGGAAGAGCACTTCCTGATGTAAGAGATGGTTTAAAACCGGTTCATCGAAGAATTTTATACGCACAACATGTCCTCAGAAATACCTACCGACAACCATACAAAAAATCGGCAAGAGTGGTTGGGGATGTAATTGGAAAATATCATCCTCATGGCGATTCAGCAGTTTACGAGGCAATGGTTAGAATGGCGCAAGATTTTTCTATGAGATACACATTAGTTGAGGGTCAGGGTAACTTTGGCTCTATAGATGGAGATTCTCCAGCTGCCATGCGTTACACCGAAGTCAGGATGGCAAAAATAACGGATATGATTCTTAATGATATTGAGAAAGAAACGGTAAGTTACTCTCCTAATTACGATGGAACAGAACAAATTCCTGATGTTATGCCTACCAGAATCCCGGCTTTACTTGTAAATGGCTCTTCAGGGATCGCAGTTGGAATGGCAACCAATATCCCGCCGCATAATCTAACAGAGGTTTTAAATGGTTGCTTACTGTTGCTTGATAACCCTAAAGCAAGTATTGATCAGATTATTCAAATTATCACTGGCCCAGATTTCCCAACTGGGGGAACCATTGATGGGAGGATTGGAATATATGAAGGTTATAAAACTGGAAGAGGGATTATTCATGTTCGAGCTAAAACTTCGATAGAAGAGGATAAATCTGGAAAGACATCTTTGATAATTAATGAAATCCCATTCATGGTAAATAAGGCAAAGATGCTTGAAAGAATTGCTGAAATGGTAAAAGAAAAGAAGATAGATGGCATTAGTGAAATAAGAGATGAGTCTGACAAAGATGGTTTGAGAGTAGTTATCGAGGTAAAACGTGGAGAGTCAGTTGAAGTTTTAGAGAATAATTTATTTTCTCAGTCTCAGCTTGAACAATCTTTTGGTATAAATTTTACCGTACTTGTTGATGGTCAACCACGCGTATTAAATATAAAAGAAATCCTTCAAGAATTTATTAAACATCGTAAGGATGTAGTTACAAAAAGGACAAAATTTGATCTTAGAAAAGCTAAAGATAGGGGTCATATTGTCGAAGGCTTAATGGTAGCAATAGCCAATATTGATGCGGTTATCAAAATTATTAAAAAATCTAAAGATACTAAAATCGCTGCAACTGAGTTGTGTAAAAAATCATGGAAAGCTGGTCCGATTGAATCAATTCTTAAAAAAGCAGGAAAAGATGCATGTCGCCCAAAGGGTCTCTCATCAGATTATGGCATAAAGGGAAAAAATTATAAGTTATCTCCAGACCAAGCAAAATCTATTCTTGAATTGAGGTTAGGAAGATTAACGGGTTTAGAGCAAGATAATCTTTCAGCTGAATTTAATGAGATTTTAGAAGTTATTTTAGAGCTACAAAAGATACTTGATGACAAAGATACACTTTTAAAATTGATTAAAGATGAGTTAATAGAGGTTAGAGAAAATTTTGGCGATGCAAGAAAAACTGATATTAATGATACTCGTCACGATATTTCAAACGAAGATTTAATTCCGGAAGAAACTAGAGTCCTAACTTTATCTAGAAGTGGTTATGCCAAAACCCAACCTCTCGATGAATATAGAGAGCAACGAAGAGGAGGTGTTGGCAAAGCAGGCGCATCTGTAAAAGAAGAGGATTTAATACAAAATCTTTATGTTTTAAGTTCTCATAGCCAACTACTGTGCTTTACAACTAAAGGTAAAGTTTTTTGGCTAAAGGTATACGAGATCCCTGTTGCCAGCAGGACTTCTAAAGGTAGGCCGCTCGTTAACATGCTAAAACTGGATGATGATGAGACAGTAACTCAAATTTTACCAGTTGATGAATTCTCAGATAAAAGATTTATTTTTATGGCCACTAGAAATGGGATTGTAAAGAAAACAAATTTAAATTTGTTTCATAAAAAATATAAATCGGGCATTAAGGCAATTCGATTAGATGATGATGATAAATTGGTTGGTACTGTAATAACTAATGGAGATAATGATATCTTGCTTTCCTCTTATTCTGGAAAATTGATTAGATTTCATGAATCAAAAGTTCGGCCAATGGGAAGGACTGCAAGAGGAGTAAAAGGCATTAAATTAAAAGATGGTATGAAAGTTATTTCTTTAATGATTGGTGATCAATCTAAAACCATCTTGTGTTTATCTGAAAATGGTTTTGGAAAGAGAACAAAATTGGAAGATTTCCCTTCATACAATAGAGGGGGGCAAGGGGTAATAGCTTTAAAAACTAGTGAGAGAAATGGAAATATGGTTTCTGCAGTCTCAGTAGATGAGGATGATGGAATCATGCTTATTAGTGATAAAGGTACTTTAATAAGAACAGCTATCAGTCAAATACCTACATTGGGGAGAAATACACAAGGCGTAAAAGTTATTACTCCAAAAGATGGAGAAAAATTAATTGAAGGTGTTAGGATTCCTCCAGAAGAAGAAGAGTGATGAGGAAGTGGAATTTTTCAGCAGGTCCCGCTGCTATTCCTGAAACAGTATTACAAGAGATTCAAACTGAAATTTTGGAATGGCAGGATTCAGGAATGTCTGTTATGGAAATGAGCCATAGATCCTCTGAGTATGTAGCTATTGCAGATAAGGCGCGACAAGATTTCATAGATTTATTAAATATACCTAGTAACTATCAAGTTTTATTTCTTCAAGGTGGCGCCACCCTTCAGTTTTCAATGGTTCCAATGAATTTCTCTCAAAATAAAGTTTCTGATTATCTTTTGTCAGGAAGCTGGTCAAAAAAAGCTATTGATGAGGCCTCCAAGGTATCTGATATAAATATTGTAGCTAGCTCAAAAGAATCTAACTTTAATGATATACCTATTCAGGAAGACTGGATTTGTTCAGAGAATGCAGCCTATTTCCACTATGTTGCAAATGAAACAATTCAGGGTAATGCATTACATTCACCCCCAGATATTAAAGCACCTTTGGTAGCAGATATGTCGTCAGTAATTTTGAGTGAGCCAATTGATATTTCAAAGTTTGCAATGATTTATGCTGGTGCTCAGAAAAATATTGGTCCAGCTGGGTTAACTATATGCATAATCCAAAATGATTTTCTTAATTCGGCTTCTATTGAAATACCTGAGATGCTTCAGTATTTAAAACATGCAGATGCAGACTCAATGTTTAATACTCCTCCAACTTTTGCATGGTATTTATCAGGTAAGGTTTTTGCGTGGCTGAAAGATAATGGAGGTTTAGATTGTATGGCAGAAATTAACAATCTAAAAGCAAAGAAGTTATATGATTTTATAGATAGATCAGATTTTTATTATAATCCCGTTTCAAGTAAAAACAGGTCTATCACGAATGTTCCATTTTTTTTATCAAACTCAGATTTAGATTCTGCATTCTTGCATGATGCAGAAAATGCAGGTTTACTTAACTTAAAAGGTCATAGGTCAGTTGGTGGTTTTAGAGCAAGTATTTATAATGCTATACCAATTGAAGCAGTAGACGCATTAATTAATTTAATGGGAAATTTTGAATCTAAGCACGGATAAAGTTGTGAAAAAAAATAAAATTAAATCTATCAGACAAAAAATAGATACAATAGATCATCAGATATTGAAGCTTATTCAAAACAGAGGCTCATTGGCTCAAAAGATAGGCAATTTAAAGAGCTTAATTGATTCCAATACCCACTTCTATAAGCCTAATAGAGAAGCAGAAATTTTAAGAAATATTTCTAAACTCAATAAAGGTCCAATTTCAGATAAAAAAATAAAATATATTTTTAAAGAAATTATATCCTCATGTCTATCACTAGAGGAGGAGTTAACTATTGCATACCTGGGGCCGGAAGGCACCCATTCTGAAGGCGCAGTGATTCAGCATTTTGGTTCTTCGCCAACAAGATCACCACGATCAACTATAGAAGATGTTTTTCATCAAGTAAGAACAGGTTCGGTGAATTTCGGCATTGTGCCAGTAGAAAATTCTTCTGAAGGGGTAGTAAATGCAACTTTAAATTGCTTGGCAGATGAAGAAATTAAAATTTGCGGAGAAACTTATCTCCCTATTCAACATCAACTTGCTTCAGCAAAAAGATTTAAATTATCAGATGCAAAAATTGTTGCTTCACATCCTCAAGCACTTGGTCAATGTAGTAAATGGTTAGATGCTAACTTACCCAATGTAAGACGAGAAATTACATCTAGCACCGCTGAGGCTGCTAAGCTATCAAAAACTAATCAAAAAACCTTATGCATAGTTAGTTCTTTAGCAATTAATAAATATAAGTTACACCATTATCAAAAAAATATTGAAGACTTTTCAGGAAATAACACAAGGTTTCTTGTTATAGGAAATCTTGAAATTGAACAAACAAAAAAAGACAAAACCTCTTTTTTAATCCAAACAACAAATAAACCAGGATCACTTATAAAAATTCTTGAACCATTTAATAAAAGAAAAATTAATTTAGAGAGAATTGAAACTAGACCCTCCAGAGAGTCATTAAATGCACATAATTTTTTTATAGATAGTAATGGCCACTACAAAGATTTAAAGTTAAAACAAGTTATTAAAAATCTAAAAGAATTAGGAGTATCTGTTCGTATCCTAGGCTCATATCCATCAGACTCATGAGTTCAGATATTTTAAATAATCTTAATCCTGGGATTAAGGATTTGCATCCCTATGAACCAGGTCGTTCGATAGATCAAGTAGTTCAGGAGTTTGGTCACAATGAGGTTATTAAATTAGCGAGCAATGAAAATCCTCTTGGAGCATCCTCAAAAGCCTTGGAAATATTAACTCAGTTTAAAAATGATGTGCATTTATATCCTGATGGCAATGGAACAAAGCTCAAAGAAGCCATTGCAAAACATGAGAGTGTTACATCAGACAATATTATTCTTGGAAATGGCTCTAATGAGATTTTAGAATTAGCTGCTAGAGCTTTTTTAAATCCAAATACCTCTTCTCTTGGTTCAAAACACGCATTTGCAGTATACAAAATAGTTACACAATCGACAGGAGCATCTTTTATTGAGGTGCCTGCATGTGAGTGGAGCCATGATTTAAAATCTTTTCCAGATTATTTAGAAAAGGATACGAATGTAATATTTATTGCTAATCCAAATAATCCAACTGGGACATACAATACTCATAAGGAGGTATATTTTTTACTTAAGAATATTCCATCTTCAGTATTGGTAGTTCTAGATTGTGCTTATTTTGAGTATGTTGTTAAAAAAGATTATGTTAGGCCATTAACTCTACTAGAAGAATTTGATAATTTATTAATTACTAAAACCTTCTCTAAGATTCATGGACTGGCTAGCATGAGAGTGGGGTATGGTATAGCTAGCTTTCATTTAATTGAAATGCTTAATCGTATTAGACAGCCATTTAATGTTAGTGCATTAGCGCAAGCTATGGCTATCTCAGCAATTAGTGACTATAAGCACATTAATAAAAGCATTGAGTTAAATACGCAACAATATAAATTTATGTTTGAGGAGTTAACCAAGCTTGGTTTATATTGCATTCCATCAGTGGGAAACTTTATTACCTTTAAAGGAAACTTTGTTGGTAATAAAATATTTAACAATTTAATGGAAAAGGGAGTAATTGTTAGACCAGTTGACATATATGAGATGCAAGATTTTATTAGGGTAACAATTGGGACGGAGGCTGAAAATTTAAAATTTCTTAAGGCCTTTAAGCAGCTTTTATGAAGATTATTATTATTGGTTTGGGTTTGATTGGTGGATCCATAGCTAAATCTTTATCAGGGTTAAGTAACATCAAAAGAATTGTAGCTTTTGATAAAAATCAAAGCAGTATTAAGAATGCAATAGAAAATAAATCGATTCATGAAAATATCAACTCTCTTGATGAATTAAAGAATAGTGAATGTGAAAATTCGTTAGTTATTATTGCCACACCTCCAAGAACATCGATTGATATTCTTAAATCTCTAAGTTTTCTATTTAACTCTTCCGTAACAATTACAGATACTACAAGCACTAAATGCTCTTTAAATGAAATATTGCAAGAGTTTAATTATCCAAAAAATATAGTTTTTTCTCATCCTGTAGCGGGCTCACATCTTTCAGGTGAGATGAATGCAGTTAATGATTTATTCCAAGATAAATCAGTAATATTGTCTTATCATGATACCGCTTCAAAAATTCACGTAGATCGGGTCACTGATCTATGGAATAGAATGGGGTCCAAAGTATCAGTTTTAGATACTGAATTACATGACCGCATATTTGCTTATTCTAGCCATCTACCCCATGTTGTTAGCTATGCTCTATTAAAAACTCTAAAAGGACTTGATCAGCAAGACCTTTCAATTTTTTCAGGTGGCGGTCTTGGCGAATTTTTAAGATTAGCATCTTCATCTCCTCAAATGTGGGCAGATATTTTCTCTATGAATAAAGAAAATATTATTCCAGCAATAGATGATTTGATAAATAATCTGAATATTTTAAAGAACGATATTAATAATGATCCTGATGATCTCCAAGTTCTTTTGGATGAATTAAAAGCTTTTAAGGAAAATAACTATTGAATCTGACCTCAACAACTAATAACCAGATTAAAGGGACTGTTACATGTCCCGGAGATAAATCAATTTCGCAAAGAGTATTGATGGTAGGCGCATTGATGAACCAAGACATGATTATTGATGGCTTTTTGCATGGTGCTGATCCTCTTTCAACAATGAGCGCTCTTAATCAAATTGGAGCAAATATTACTAAAGATGAAAATGGTCTAGTTTATTTACATAAAAGAGATCAAGCATTTCAGGATTCAGCAAAAGTGTTAGATCTTGGTAATTCAGGAACTGGTTTTCGACTAATGCTAGGATTAACTACCGGAGTTGGTTTAAATCTTTCATTTTGTGGAGATGAGTCTTTATCTAAGAGACCCATGAGTAGAGTGATTAACCCATTAACTGAAATGGGAGCGAAGATCGAATCATCAAATGGAACAATGCCTATTTCTTTAACTGCTTCAGAATTACGCAAACAATTTATATATGAACTACCTGTAGCAAGCGCTCAGGTAAAATCAAGTATTTTATTAGCTGGTCTTGCTGCCGGTACAGAAATTAAAATTATTGAACCTATCCAGACAAGAGATCACACAGAAAGAATGCTGCAAAACTTTGGAGCACAGATAGAAATCAGTTCACAGAATGATAAAAATGTTATTGAACTTTCATCTCATAATAAGCTACAAGCAAAAGATTATAGCGTTGTAGGAGATATTTCTTCAGCTGCTTTTTTGATTGTTGCAGCTTTGATTAATGACTCACAAGGATTAGAAATTCTTAATGTTGGTATAAACCCATCTAGAACAGGTGTTCTATCAGTGTTGCAAAAAATGGGAGCAAATATTGAGATTAGCAATCAAAGATTAGAATTTGGAGAACCATGTGCTGACCTGAAGATTAAAGAATCTAAATTAAAGGGAGTAGAGCTTTCAGGAGATATTATTCCCAACATTATTGATGAGATACCTATTCTTTCAATTGCTGCAGCTTTTGCAGAAGGTGAAACAGTGGTGCGGGATGCGGCAGAGCTAAGACTGAAAGAATCTGATAGGCTGCAAGCTGTTTCAGAGGGTTTTAAAATACTTGGAGTGAAACATAAAAATTATGACGATGGAATTAGCATTATAGGAAACCCAGGCATGCTTTCATTATTAGAACCCGTTTCAATTCAATCACATAATGATCACAGAATTGCTATGAGCTTTTTAATTGCTGGTTTGAGATGTTCAAAAAAGATTACAGTTACAGAGTGCGATAATATTTTTACATCTTTCCCAAATTTCATAGAATTAACTTCATCTATAGGATATAAGCTTGAAGAATAAAAATATTATAACCATTGATGGTCCATCGGCATCTGGCAAGGGGTCCCTAGCAAAATCCTTAGCAAAAAATCTTAATTTTATTTTATTGGATAGTGGTTTGCTTTATAGAGCTTATTCATATTGTTTTGATCAAATTAAGGATCATGATGGGGCAGCAGAGCTATTTTCAAATTTAAAAATCGATAGTATTGATCATCAAATGCATGTATTACATGGTAAAAAGGATATTACTTTGATCCTTCGAGATGAAAATGTTGCCAAGTCAGCATCTAAACTTAGCAGTTTAAAAGAAACTAGGGATAACTTAATTAGCTTTCAAAGAAATTTAGCAACTGATCATGGGTTGGTTGCAGATGGAAGAGATATGGGCACAGTTGTCTTTCCTGATGCCGCTACAAAAATTTTTTTAGTTGCTGATGTTGATGTTAGAGCTAAGAGAAGGTTTTTAGAGTTGCAGAATGCTGGACAAGGCGTTAATATGCGCGATCTAATTGATGATATTAGATTGAGAGACAAGGCTGATAAGATAAGAGAAATATCACCTTTGATTGCTGCCGATGATTCTGTTGAAGTTAATTCTTCCAATCTTACTCCTCAAGAAGTATTAGAAATAGTTTTAGAAATTTATAAAGAAAATACAAAGGAAGTATAAACAATATGTCAGAAAGTTTTGCTGCACTGCTAGATGAAAATCTAAGTACGCTTGAAATGCAACCAGGCTCTATTGTCACAGGGGTTGTTCTAGATGTTGATAAAGAATGGGTTACAGTCCATGTAGGCTTAAAGTCAGAAGGAGTCATTCCTTTGGATGAATTTAGAAATAATGATGGATCAATAAATATTCAATCTGGTGATGAAGTTCAAGTCGCCTTGGAAGCGGTCGAGGATGGGTATGGGGAAACAAGAATATCTCGAGAAAAAGCCAGAAAGATCGGCACCTGGAAAAAACTAGAAGAAGCTTTAGAGACCGGAGAGTTTGTTGAAGGCAAAGTTCTCGCTAGGGTCAAAGGTGGTTTTTCAGTAGAAGTGGATGTTGTTAAAGCATTTTTGCCTGGCTCATTAGTTGATATTAGACCGGTTAAGGAAGCGCCTGAACTTGAACATACAGTTCAAGAATTCAAAGTTATTAAACTAGATTACAAAAGGAATAATGTGGTCCTTTCAAGAAAAGCTGTATTAGAAAAGATTAACTCAGCTGAAAAGGTTGAGCTGTTAAAAAATCTTGATGAAGGGCAGATTGTTAAAGGAATTGTTAAAAACTTAACAGATTATGGTGCTTTTGTTGATCTCGGCGGTCTTGATGGTCTTTTACATATAACAGATATTTCGTGGTCTAGAGTTACAAATCCATCAGATGTTTTAAATCTTGGCGAAGAAATCGAAGTTAAAATTTTAAGTTTTGACAAAGAAAAGCTTAGGGTTTCTCTTGGGCTGAAGCAGATACATAATGATCCATGGGAAACCATTGAAGGGAAGTATTCTGTTGGAGGAATATTTGAGGCAACAGTTTCTAATTTAACTGATTATGGTTGTTTTGCAGAGCTTGAGCAAGGCGTAGAAGGGTTAATACATTTGTCTGAATTGGATTGGACCAATAAGAATATTCATCCATCAAAGGTTGTTGAATTAGATGAAAAAATTAAAGTTATGGTACTAGAGATTGATCATGATAAGAGAAGAATTTCACTTGGATTAAAACAAACTAAACCCAATCCTTGGACAGAGTTTGCTAATAAGTATGGGCTGGGAGATTCTGTTGAAGGTAGTATTAAATCTGTAACTGATTTTGGTATATTTGTTGGTTTAGAAGGTGATATTGATGGTTTAATTCATCTTTCAGATATTTCTGAGGATGAAAATCCTACTGAGGCAATGGAGAAATATAAAAAGGGAGATAAGCTCTCTTGCATTATCTTTGGGATTGATGCTGAAAGAGAAAGAATATCACTCAAGCTCAGTGCTTAATTTAGTTAAAATATATAAATTAAGAAATATATTGATTGAACAGACTAATTGCCCAGGTGGTGGAATTGGTAGACACAAGGGACTTAAAATCCCTCGAAGGCAACTTCGTGCCGGTTCAAGTCCGGCT